>ENA-OREN01000997-OREN01000997.1-marine-metagenome-genome-assembly--contig:-NODE-997-length-35738-cov-4.054766_pt1 | contig 35738 bp, 27 predicted proteins | sample MGYA00248624_ERZ508555 | MGnify/ENA primary metagenome ERZ508555 (study PRJEB26222, sample SAMN06267773) | marine metagenome | isolation source: Saanich Inlet, British Columbia, Canada | place... | reverse complement strand
CGGCGGAGCATCTGAACCCAGTTTAATGTGAGCTTTCGCTAAAAAATCCTGCACATCCAGTGTACTGATCCCCGGCTCCAAAATCCGAGCGGTCGCTCTTTGGACATTAAGCGTCAAGTTCATCGCAAATTGAATCAGGGCAATCTCATTCTTCGACTTAATCATCCTGCAAGCCGCAGTGACACAGGCGCCATTAAGAAATTGCGCTTCCGGGATTGCGTGGCGTAGTCCATCAAAAACGAAAAAGGGTGTCGCTGGATCGATAGCAATGACCGGCTGCGCGCCCGTTCCTTCGCGAATACAGGACGCCACGAGCGCTGTTGGATTTTCATGCTCTTCCCACGTGCGAACACGGCCTCCAACCAACAACATCGCCCGGGTCTTCTCCTCTTCGAATCCCGGGGAAATATAAACAGGCTCCCCTTCCGACAAAAGTATCGCGCCATGAAGCCTTTCGGAGGCCCATAGACGTAATCCTGTAAAATAAAAAAGACTACTTGATGCATTAAGGTATAAAGCATCAATCCCCTGCTCGCGCATTAACCGCTGCGCCTGCTCAATACGCAACTGCCTCTCCTCCACCGCTATTGGCACGTAACTCTTCTGCGGAACCATTGCGGCCAACTCTTGCTCCGCGGTCGAACCGCCCACACCGTCAATCAATGATGTATCTCCTAAATAGTCGACTTTTCATGCCAAAGACTTCCTGAATTTTATCAAGTCGAAAGGGGCCAGAAAAAAAGTATGGCCGGAAGACCCACTGCCACGACCAAGATCTCAAGAGGTAGGCCCATCCGCCAATAATCGCCGAAACGATATCCTCCGGGGCCCATCACGATAGTATTATTCTTATGTCCAATTGGGGTCAAAAAGGCACAGGACGCAGAAACCGCAACCGCCATTAAAAAAGGATCTGGATTCAGTGCCAGACGGTCTGCAATCTCCAAACCAATTGGTGCAGCGATAAGCGCCGTTGCGACGTTGTTAAGTACATCGGAAAGGCTCATCGTAATCAGCATCAATATCCCGAGCACGACGACCGGTGCCAAGCCCTCTGTCGCCCTGAGAATCGACTCCGCGATAAGCGCGGTTCCCCCACTGGTCTCAAGTGCGCCACCGATCGGAATGAGTGATCCTAAAAGTACAATAACCGGCCACTCAACGGATTGATAAACCTCTGCCGGCTTGACCAGTCCTAAAACGACATAAATAACGACAACCGCACCAAGCGCAACCGAAAGATAAACCCAGCCTAAACTTGCAGCGACAATTGCCAACGTAAATACTCCGATTGCCAACCCCGCCTTTTGGCGCTGAAGAACATTTAATCCTCGATCTGCTAGCGTCAAACAACCGAGCCACGAGATAGCATCATCGAGTCGCTCGTCCGGTCCGTAGAGCAAAAGAATATCGCCCGGCAGAATTTTCAATTTTCTAACCCGCTCACGAAATGAACGGCCCCGACGAGAAACACCCAGCAACATCACCCCATGGCGGCGGGCCAGTCTTAAGTCGGTCGCAGAACGGTTCGCGATCTTGGCGTCGACTGGAACCACAACTTCAGACAGCGACATTGACTCACCCAAAAAATCCCTCTCGCTCTCAGATTCGCCTGCCCCGAGACCCGTCGCGCCGACAAACTGTTCAATAGATTCGGCCGCACCTTCGAGCACAAGAATATCGCCTTCTCGGACAACGGCTCTTCGAGCGGTGCCCGGAAGCCGCGCTTCCCCTCTAATCAATCCTGTGATCACAACATCATGCTCTTCTGCCAGCGGAAATGCATCAAACAGTGGCTCACCAATCAACTTGCATTTCGAGGGAACTGAAGTTTCGAAAACATATCCGGTGAGGTCAGAAAGTGCCTTTGCCGGATTTTCTGCGGATCGACTGGACGGCAGTAACCGCCAACCTGCGAGCGCCACAAATACCACACCCGCAGTCGCCACAACGATCCCCACCGGTGCAAAATCGAACATGCCGAAACCTTGCCCCAGCGCCTTTTCCCGAACTGAAGCCACAACGATATTGGGCGGTGTCCCGATCAAGGTAACCATGCCCCCCAAGATTGTTGCAAATGACAATGGCATCAAGGTCAGGCTCGGACTCCGATTCGCCTTGCGGGCGGACTCAATATCCACTGGCATCAGGAGAGACAGCGCCGCTACATTATTCATGACAGCTGAAAGTAATCCGCCCACCGCGGACATCAAGCCAATATGGGTTGCCACGCCTTTGACATTTGCGATGCATATTCGCGCGATACTTTCGACCACTCCGGAATTAAAAAGGCCGCGACTGACAATGAGTACCAGCGCAATAATGATTGTTGCCGGATGGCCAAACCCCGAAAATGCCTGCTCGACTGGAACCACCCCAATCAAAACTGCAAGTATGAGTGCAGAAAACGCAACCAGGTCATAACGAACCCGGCCCGACAAGAGAAAGCCAAATACAGCGAGCAACAACCCAAAAATCGTAAGATGATCTGCGCTGATCGGCATCATGTTTGCCCTGAGGTCCGAGTGAAGCTACTTTGGAGCAAGCCGAATAGCACCGTCCAGTCGAATCACTTCACCGTTCAGCATTTCGTTGTCAATGACATGGGATACAAGAGACGCGAACTCTTCTGGCTGACCAAATCGTGATGGAAAAGGCACCTGACTTGCAAGGCTATTTTGAACATCCTTATCCATCTTCATCAGCATGGGCGTCCCGATCAAACCGGGAGCAATCGTCATCACCCGTATCCCGACTCGGGCAAGTTCTCGAGCCGCCGGCAATGTCAAACTCACGACCCCTCCTTTGGATGATGCATAAGCCGCCTGACCAATCTGTCCTTCATAAGCCGCCACAGAAGCCGTATTAATAATCACCCCGCGACCGCCCGCTGCCGTTACCGGATCTAGCTCAGCCATCTTTGATGCACATAGGCGCAGAACGTTAAAAGTACCCACCAGATTGGTATTGATTACATCCTGAAATAAATCCAGCTCATGCGGACCTTCCCGCCCCAAAATCCGTGATGCCGGAGCAATTCCGGCGCAACTTACCACAACACGAGGGATGCCGATCTGGCTTATGGTTTCCTCAAGAGCCGCTTTTACTGATGATTCGTCAGCGACATCTGCTGAAAATGCTACGCCAGCGATCTCTTTAGCCGTGGCTTCAGCGGCATCGGCGTTGAGGTCGAATACCGCCACTCTGGCGCCCCGGGCACCCAACATTCGCGCAACAGACGCCCCCATTCCCGAACCGCCGCCGGTGACCAGCGCGCATTTTCCGTGCAAATCCATAAGCTAGTTTGTATCCGAATCCATCCAGAGCGGATTTGACCATGCCTTGCGATCCTCAGAATCGATAATGGTAATCCTGAAATATCCCGATCTGAACTTCTTAAGCGAGAAACAGGCCTCTGTTAGAGACTCACCAAGCACCTGATCAGAACGAGAGCCTCGTCCTGCAATAATCACCGCCTTAGCCGGCGAGCATTGCACTCTGACTTCTTGAGAATCGATCTCAATATCGTCAATTAAAGGGCCTTGAGATGAATAGTAATGACCTGCCTTTAGGGCATCCAGAATAGATTGTTCATCAAGACTTGTTGATTTGACATTAATCCAACCGCCAAAAGCATCATGAGTCAATTGATGCGCATCGTCGGTCGCGAACGCATGCAACTGACGACCTCCATTTAACAAGATATCAGCCAGAGCCCATCCATCCCCCCTATCGTTTTCAACCCGGGTTCCGTGGTTATAAATTTCGACCGCGTGCGCGAAAGGTAAAACGTTTGCATCATCTGGCTGAAGACCATACCACTCGGGGTGGACGAGCCCGATATAAGCGCCCGCGTTATAAGCTCGACGAGCAAGAGACGTTATTCCTTCGTCTTCGTGCGGTGGAGTAAAATCAAGCGGCAATCCTACCGCTAAAACATGCCAGAGCTCATCGTTAAGTAATTTCCCAACATGTAGTTCCGCCGCAATTAGAGTCGTGAAATCAGACGAGCGGAATTCTCTTGAATCAGTCACGGGGTATCCATAGCATTCAAGAAAATGATCGCTCAAACAAAGAAAATCATATCCTTGATCCTTGTACCGTCTTACAACCTCTTCCGCCGGGAAATCCCCATCCGAAGCCGTGGTATGGGTATGAAGATTTCCTCGAAAAAATGTCCCAGGTGCTGCAAAAGGTGGAGCGTGCCTTATAGTGTCTCCAACTTGCTTATATGCGTCTAGCATAGGGCGTGTCCTAGCTTTTAATGGCCTAACTAATGGTATCCTCTTCCATCAGTGAGGAAAACCGTTATTTCAACTCGCGATTAAACTTTACATACTGCAAGTGCGGGGTAAGTTAGCCCTAAATCGCTACCCTTTAATCTCGAGAAAATAACCTGAAAATCACCGTGGAATATCGAGGAAATAATGAGCGTGTCTGAACATGTGACCGAGCGAGAATCGATGGAAGTCGACGTGGTTGTCGTGGGTGGCGGGCCTGCCGGCCTTTCAACCGCCTGCCGTTTAATGCAACTCGCACAAGCCGAAGATACAGAGCTAAGTGTTGTCGTTCTCGAAAAAGCGGCTGCAGTGGGAGATCATATTCTTTCAGGCGCAGTGATTGAACCCACCGCACTCAACGAGCTATTCCCAGACTGGAAAAGTCAAGGAGCGCCGCTTAATACCCCGGTTACTCGAGACGAGATTTTCTTCTTTACCAGTGAATCAAAAGCCGTAAAAATTCCTAATGCCCTTGCACCCAAAACGATGCATAACCATGGTAATTACATTGTCAGCCTTGGAAATGTCGTACGGTGGCTCGGGGAGCAAGCTGAAGCGCTTGGGGTGGAGATCTATCCTGGGTTCCCTGCCAGTGAAGTGCTCTTTAACGATGCTGGCGCCGTGAAAGGTGTTGCGACCGGAGAAATGGGCCGAGGCAAAGATGGTGAGCCCAAAGGCTCTTACGAGCCTGGCATGGAACTTCATGCCAAATACACCGTGTTTGCTGAAGGGTGCCGAGGACATCTTGGCAAGCAACTCATTGAAACCTATGCGTTGGATCACGAGCGCTCACCGCAGCATTATGGAATCGGCCTAAAAGAATTATGGAAAGTTAATCCGGTCAATCATGAACCGGGGCTTGTCCTTCATGGTGCGGGATGGCCCTTATCTGAGCACTCAGCTTCTGGCGGTGCTTTTCTGTACCATCTGGAAGACTGTCAAGTCGCGCTAGGTCTTATCGTCGACCTGAATTACAAGAATCCCTACATTAGCCCGTTTGACGAGCTTCAGCGATTTAAAACCCATTCCAAAATTGCGCCGATTCTTGAAGGTGGTGAACGACTGTCATATGGCGCAAGGGCAATCACAAAGGGGGGGTTTAATTCACTCCCTCGGATGTCGATGCCGGGTGGGTTCATCGTAGGTTGCGATGCCGGAACTCTTAATTTTTCAAAAATTAAAGGCACGCACACCGCAATGAAGTCAGGGATGCTGGCTGCTGAAACCATTTACGAAGTATTGAAAGAAGGAGATCTTGGCGGCAAAGACCATACGCACTTTGACTCCAACATGCGTCGATCGTGGCTATTTCCTGAACTCAAAGCCTCCCGAAACTTCGGACCCGCATTACATAAATTTGGCCCCTATGTGGGCGGTGCATTTAATTTTATTGACCAAAACTGGATGCGTGGCAAGATGCCGTTTACATTGAAAGATAAGTCTCTTGATCATGATTCGTTAATCAAAGCGGAGAAAGTAACGCCAATCGACTACCCAAAACCAGACGGCGTATTGACATTCGACAAAAACAGTTCCGTTTTCCTAACCAACACCAATCACGAGGAAGATCAACCTGCGCATCTGCAGTTAACAGATTCTTCAGTGCCGCTTGAGATTAATCTTCCTGAATGGGCGGAACCCGCGCAACGTTATTGCCCTGCTGGCGTCTATGAAATTATCGATGAAAAAGACGAAAAACGATTTCAGATCAACGCGCAAAACTGCATTCATTGTAAGACCTGCGACATCAAAGACCCAAGTCAAAACATAACTTGGGTGACACCCGAAGGCGGCGGGGGTCCCAGTTACTCAAACATGTAATTGTCTTGATAAAAGGCAAAAACATATCACCCTCAATTTCGACATCAAATCTTATGTTAAGGCAATCTGAACTCAAACACGTCGTAGATGCGCTATCGGGCGCTCCAGAAACAGGAGATATTCAGACGCGTGAATCTCGAGGCGTAGATACTGACCCGTTCATCTCGCCAGAAAGTGTCCGTCAGACACTTTCTGAAAAGGGTTGCTTCGATAGAAACGAGGTAATTTCTTTTATCAATCTCAAAGGTGGAACAGGAAAAACGACTTCGGCGGTTACGTGCGCCCGACGGGCCTGTGATTTTGGCCTGAATCCATGCCTGGTGGACCTTGATGCACAAGCGTCAGCCACCTTCATGTTGGCCCGCGATCAAATTGACAGCGCGCGCCCGTTTATTGAGGTGTGGGACAAACCCGAAGAAGTGCCGAACACGCTCATCGAGATTAACGAGCATCTCCGACTTCTTCCATCATCTTTAGACAACAGTTTATTGGATCTCCAACTGTCTAGGCCAACCTCTCAGAAAACCGCGATTAGAGAATGCTCGTCCAAGCTTTTTGAGACGGGCCATGATTTGGTGATTATAGATTGCCCACCCTCTCTCGGTGCGGGCGTAATCTCAGCTATTTGTGCCTCAGACGCTCTAGTAATTCCCACGACAGCAGATAATTTCGCGCTCCGAGGAATAGACCTTACGATCGAAGAAACCATGGCGATTGCGGAAACTTTTGGCGTCTCACCTCCGCGGATTCATATTTTACTCACTCATTTTGATCGACGAATCAAAATGAGTGAGATGGTTTTTAATGATCTAAAGAACCGCTATGGTAATAAGGTAATCGCTCAGCCGATTCGAACAAGCTCTTCCTTTGCTCAGGCACAGGAGCAGGGGAAAACAGTTTTTGATATCTCCAAGGCTAAAAAAGTTCAAGCAGACTACAGTTTTGCAACTCGCACTCTCCTCAATTTAATTCCAGAGCGTATGCAAGCAGACTCGAAATGAATAATCCAGAACATCCAAAGGATAAAGCGAGCAGTTCTGGCTCTCGAAAACGCAGAAGACTGTACGAATATGACGACACCGAGACCGCCCAAGCGGCCAACCCACGGGACGGCGCGCCGTCCCATAAGGAAGACGAACAACCGAAGCCTGGCAACCAAAAATCCCGTCAAAGTCAAGACCTCACCGACCTGATTAAACGATACTGCTATTGGTCGTTTTCTGCCTCACTCATCCCTGTGCCTATTGTCGATCTAGCAGCAATGGTCACAATTCAGGTCAAAATGATTCAGGAAATTTCAAAGCTGTACAAGGTCCCATTGTCCGAAGAAAAAGCAAAAAAAACTGTCGCTGTTCTGCTTGCCAATGTCCCTTCATCGTCTTTTATGAGTCTGGCTAAGTTAGCTCCAGGCATTGGATATCTCGCAGTTACTATTCCACTTACGACAATCAATGTAACCAATACCTACGCTGTGGGTAAAATACTCGCCCACCATTTTGAGTCGGGGCACGCAGTGGATTCCTTGGGCTCAAGAAGTCAAAAGGCGGTTCTTCAGTCAACCCTGGCAGACGGTAAAGCATTCGCCCACCGAACAAAAAAAGAGTTTCTGGATCGATTTAAAAACGAATCTTGATTCTCAGCCAATAAATTTTCGAGCGTTCTGAAAAATTCTGAGCCATGGCCCATGCTCGCCCCAGTCTTTGGGGTGCCATGAGTTTGTTATCGTTCTGAAGTTACGCTCTGGATGCGGCATCATAATATTGACCCGCCCATCTGCCGCGCACAAACCTGCGACCCCGCTTGGCGACCCATTCGGATTAAAAGGAAAGCGCTCTGTCGGGTGACCATGATTATCCACATATCGTAGCGCCCACTGACTATTGGCCTTCAGCCGGCTCAGATCGTCCTCCCCACTAAATTCCGCGCGGCCCTCCCCATGCGCGACAACCACCGGCATCCGGGACCCTTGCATCCCATCGAATAAAATTGAATCACTATCAATTATCTCAACCATAATCACCCGAGATTCGAACTGTCCAGAGAAATTTTCTGAAAATCGAGGCCAATGGTCTGCGCCAGGAACCAAATCCTTTAACCCTGCAATCATTTGGCAGCCATTACAAATTCCAAGCGCGAAAGTATCGTGCCGAACGAAAAACTCGGCAAACATCGCTCTCATTGTGGGCTCAAAAAGAATTGATTTGGCCCAGCCCATCCCCGCCCCAAGAACATCGCCGTACGAAAATCCACCGCAAGCAACGAGGCCCTGAAACTCCTGAAGATCCTGTCGCCCCTCTTTCAGATCTGACATGGTCACATCGATAGCCCTAAACCCGCCGCGATCAAAAGCGGCAGCCATCTCCATATGGCCATTCACCCCTTGTTCCCGAAGAATCGCAACCTGAGGCCGGGTCCCTGATAATATCGCTTGGGTTGCGGGATTCTGTCTTAGATTAAACGTCAAAGATGCGTGCAGTCCAGGGTCAGATAAATCCTTAATTCGATTATGTTCCGCAAAAGCGGACGTCGGCTCATCCCTAAGGCTTTGCAACTTTGCCGTCAGTTCAGACCATGTCGAGTGCATTTCGCTTCTTGCACGATCGATCAGCACCGTGTTGCCCGCGCTAATCCGAACAACATCACCTCCTTCCACAGGGTATCCAATGACGCGCACCCGATCTCGGAGGTTGTCTGCGTCAAAAGCACGCATGACATCCTCGAGATCTGCATCTCTCACCTGGAGCACCGCGCCTAGCTCTTCTGAAAATAATGCCGCCAACGGTTCATCTTGATCGCCGAGATCAATCTCCAGCGAGCAACGGCTCGCAAATGCCATCTCCAGCAAGGTCATCACCAAGCCGCCATCGGAGCGATCATGGTATGCGGTCATTTGGCCTTCGGCCAAAAGATGGCGTGAAACGGAGAAGAAGCTTACTAAATCGCTGGGGTCAACCACATCGGGAGTTTCAGTACCCACCTGACCGTAAACTTGCGCCAGTGCGGACCCACCTAAGCGATTTCTGCCCTGGGCAAGATCCAAAAAAAGTAAAACAGACTTTTCCGACAAATCAAGTTCTGGAGTCACCGATCGGCGAACATCAGCGACCGGAGCGAACGCGGTAATGACCAGCGACAATGGGGATCTCACACTAAATTCTTCCCCGTCATGATGCCAACGGCTGGTCATCGACATCGAGTCTTTACCAACCGGAATCGAAATACCGAGCGCCGGACATAGCTTTGTTGCAACTGCCTCGACTGTCTCAAACAACGCGGCATCCTGCCCCGGTTCGCCCGCAGCTGCCATCCAATTTGCACAAAGATGAACATCTGATAGTTCCGCAATCCCAGCGCTCGCGATGTTCATGATGGCCTCAGCCACCGCCATCTGGCCACTCGCGATAGGGTCAATAAGGGCAAGTGGCGCTCGCTCGCCAATAGCAATTGCCTCACCACTCGGGCTATCAAAACCTGCTGTTGTAATACCCGCATCCGCCACCGGAACCTGCCAAGGCCCTACCATCTGGTCTCGGGCGATCTGTCCACCAACGCTTCGATCGCCTATCGTAATCAAAAAAGTTTTGTCCGCAACCACAGGTAATCGCAACACTCTGTCCAAAGCGTCTACTGTGTCAACATCATCGAAATAGTTTGATTGAAATGTTGGCGAATGAGAACGAACCTCGCGGTGCATCCGAGGCGTATTACCAAACAGCAGAGACATCGGCAGATCTACAGGATTTTCCTGTGTGTCGACCAAGTCGCCGGCGTCACCGTTTTTGACTAACTGCAGTTGCAGAGATTCTGTGGCCTCTCCGACCACACTGAAAAGGCACCGCTCCCGAACGCAAATTTCTCTAAATCGGTCTATATTTTGGGGCGCAATTGCAAGCACATAGCGCTCTTGCGCCTCATTACACCAGAGTTGCATCGGCGATAACGAAGAATCATCAGACGGGATCTTATCAAGATTTATTTTTGCCCCAAGACCCGCATCCGATACCAGTTCCGGCAAAGCATTTGAGAGACCGCCAGCCCCGACGTCGTGAATCGAGACGATTGGATTGCTATCGCCAAGTGAGATACAGCGGTCAATGACTTCCTGGCATCGCCGTTGCATCTCCGCATTTCCTCGCTGGACCGACGTAAAATCGAGTCGCTCGTTGCTCTCTCCGGAATCAACACTCGACGCCGCACCGCCGCCCAAACCAATCAACATCGCAGGGCCGCCGAGCACAACCAGATACGCGCCCGGCTGAATTTTCTGCTTTTTGACATGCTGCTCTCGGATGTTGCCCATACCGCCCGCAATCATGATCGGCTTGTGATATCCATAGCGGTGATTCGTCACACCTTGTTCCGTCAGTGTCTCCAAAGTTCGAAAATAGCCCGCAATATTCGGTCGGCCGAATTCATTATTGAAAGAAGCGGCCCCCACAGGCGCTTCCAGCATGATCTGAAGCGGCAGAGCGATTCTCGAGGGACTTTGCTCGCCTAATTCCCATGACATCGGCAACCCAGGGACCCGTAAATTTGAGACGGAAAAACCGGTTACCCCCGCTTTTGGCTTCCCCCCGCGACCGGTTGCACCCTCATCACGAATCTCCCCACCCGAGCCCGTTGCGGCACCCGGAAACGGCGATATGGCGGTGGGATGATTATGCGTCTCTACTTTAAGAACCATATGAAGGGGTTCAGTGATCTGCGCATATTCAGCGGAATCAGGACGAGGGAGAAACCACGAAGCCGGATAGCTTTTGATTACGGCGGCGTTATCAGCGTAAGCCACAAGTGTCTTAGCGCCATTTTCCGCATGCGTCTGACGAATCATTCCAAACAATGAACGCGTCTCTGCCTTTTGATCGATCATCCAGGAGGCATTAAAGATTTTATGTCGACAATGCTCAGAATTGACTTGAGCGAACATCATCAACTCGGTATCAGTTGGATTTCGACCCAGAGCCAAAAAGGAATCGTAAAGATAACCACACTCCTGATCGGTCAACGCAAAACCCTGGATCTCGTTAGCCTTCTTCAGGGCTTCAATCCCACCGCCGATCAGATCAATAAATTCCGGAGCGCCCGGCGACCGATTTTCAAATATTTCGAGGAGTGCCTCAAAGTTGGTCGCGACTGACTCGATCATTTTGTCATGCAGGATGTCAATAATCTCAGCATCAGTCTGGACATTCTGACCCACATTTCCAAACTGCCAAATAACCCCTCTTTCGACTCGGCGAACTGAATCGAGTCCACAATGATGGGCAATCTCAGTTGCTTTTGTGGACCATGGCGACCGTGTTCCAGAGCGCGGCGTGATCGCCACCGCATCTTTAAATCTGCTCGGGAATGAAGCCGAACTGTCCGAAGCATCCAACAAGTTCTCAAGAACTTCTAATGTCGCTTGATCAAGCTTCCTTTCAACATCAACGAGATAAAAAAAATACGCTGAGAGATCGACGAGCGGGTATCGCGCGTGGCGAACTCGAGCGGCCACCCTTTCGAGCTTAAAAGCCGTTAGTGCGGGTCCACCATCAAGGATCAGCATTGGACCAGTCGCTAATCTGACTCACCTATTGCAGGAGAAGAAAGATCAAGTCCCAAACGATGAGCCACCTCTTCATAGGCCTCGACAACGCTTCCAAGACCCTGTCGAAAGCGATCCTTATCCAGCTTTTTTCGAGTTTCTTTATCCCATATACGGCAACCGTCGGGCGTAAATTCATCACCCAGCATTAACTTTCCATCACACCGGCCAAACTCGAGTTTGAAGTCAATTAACAGCATGCCGCTATCCAAGAAAAGAGCTTTTAAAATCTTATTTACTTCAAAAGTCTGGCGTTTCATCTCACCCACTTCTTCAGCAGTGGCCCAGCCAAACGAGTCGATGTGATACTCGTTGATCATGGGGTCATGTAGTTGATCGTTCTTCAGGAAAAATTCAAACACAGGAGGATCTAAATCAACCCCATCTTCGATACCCAACCGTCGACAAAGGGAGCCGGTTGCCATGTTTCGAACGACACACTCGACGGGAATCATATCGAGTCGCTTGACCAGTGACTCATTATCTCCACAAAGCGCATCGAAATGCGTCGACACACCCTGACGCTCCAAATGCCCCATAATGAATGCATTGAAACGATTATTGACCATTCCCTTGCGCGCGAGCTGCTCCACTTTTTCGCCATCGAAAGCCGATGTATCGTTTCGAAATTCAAGCAAAAGTTTGTCAGGATCTTCTGTTAAAAAAACAGATTTTGCCTTCCCCGAATAAAGTATTTCGCCTCGATTCATTAATAAATAGCCCTCTGGGGTTTTCTTAAATTACACCAACTGCCTGCATTGCCTCTCTGACAACTTCTTGATTAGCGACTGACAACGGTAGAAGGGGGAGTCTGATTCCGGCACCAATGATGCCCTGCTGCTGAACCGCCCATTTCGCCGGAATAGGATTGGATTCAACGAACAGCGCTTGATGCAACTTCTCAAGCTGCGTATTCAGGTCACGAGCCTCCTTTACGTTTCCGGCTACAGCAGCCGCGCACATGCGGTGCATTAACTCAGGGGCAACGTTAGCCGTCACTGAGATCGTACCTTTTCCACCTGAAAGCATCAGCTCACACGCTGTCCCATCTTCGCCTGAATACACCATAAAGTCCTGAGGAGACCGATTAATCAGATCCCGCCCCCGATCAAGATCGTTAGTGGCATCTTTAATAGCGACAATGTTTTCAATCTTTGCCAAACGCAGCGTGGTGTCGTTATGCATATCGACCGCTGTTCGTCCCGGAACGTTATATAAGATTTGAGGAATCGCAACCGCTTCGGCAATCGTTCGAAAATGCTGGTAAAGACCCTCCTGAGGGGGCTTGTTGTAATACGGTACCACCAAGAGGCATCCATCAACTCCTGCAGCAACGGCACGCTCTGTCAGAAGAATCGCTTCTGACGTCGAATTTGCGCCTGTTCCCCCGATCACCGGAATACGCCCTGCGACCGCCTTCACGGTTCTTTCGATAACCTCCGCGTGCTCGTTATGATCAAGCGTCGCAGACTCACCCGTAGTTCCAACGGAAACGATAGCATCAGTGCCTTGTGCAATATGATGCTCAACAAGCTTTTCAAGTGCTGGCCAATCAACTGAGCCATCGGTATTCATTGGGGTGACCATTGCCACCATGCTGCCGGTAAACATCAGGATACTCCTTGACGAAAAAAGATTTTAAACCCTAAAACGCTTAGCCTTTCGGCGAAAGGTCGATGGTACTTGTGGCCTCTCGCCAGCACAAGGTCGAAGATCAGACAGTTGACAAACGCTTTGCCAGGTTCTCTTTAAGAAGCGTCGGTCTAAAAATGCCATTTGAGCTCGTTTTCATCAATTGTGGCCTCGGCGCCAATGCCAAGCGGAGCATTATTTTCAATATGGCCAAAATCAGTTGAGGAAAAAACGGGGCAAGGCGTTCGCTCGGCCAGTTCGGCCAAAAGCCATCTGGACTCAGCTAGGTCGCTAAAACACTCCGTAAATTGACCAAAAACCACCGCCCGAACCCCAGTCAACAATCCTGCATCCAGCCACTGTCGCCAGTCTCGCAGGATCCGGGGAGCCGTTTCGCCCGTATCTTCAAAAAATAAGATGTGTCGAGAAAACCTTTGAGGCAAATACTGCGTGCCAATTAAATTACTTAAAACACTTAAGCACCCGCCAAATAACTGGCCGGCGATCGGGCCAGTCATCGGCTTCGAACCCTCGACAGGGCTGAGCTTGAGATCCCCTGACCAAGGGCCGCCCCACCCCGTGCTTAAAAGGTCGATCAAATTTGTGACCGTCACATCATTTTGCCAGAGAGGAGATCCCGGCATAGGCGCGTGCAAAGAGGGCCATCCCAGAACTGTAAATAACCCGCTTTGAAGTGCTGTCACGTCTGAAAAACCAATCAAACATTTACGCTTCGATCTAGCGACCCGCTCCCACTCGATGCGACTCAGTAGGTCGCTCGCGCCATATCCTCCTCTGGCACTTAATATTATTCCCACTTCATCACTTTGGAGCGCGGCACTCATTTGGGCTGATCGCGCCAGAACCCCGGCCTCTTCCAAACGGGATAACGTTGATAACCCCAACGACTCATAGCTGACATCCAGCCCCGCCTTTCGAAGCAAAGATAGATGCCGATCAAGCAATTCTGTAACCGGGGGACCGCACGGTTCGATAACTTTAATCAATTTATTGGTCATTACTTATTCAAAAATGTCTACTTTGTAATCCCAGATCCGGAATCCGTTAATACCCTTTTTGAATCAATCTGCATCACAAGGTGGAAAAGATCCCTCTCATCAAAAGGATAGCTCATTTGCGCCAGCAACGCGGGTCTTATAGCATAAACAACTTCCCAAGGACTTCGCCAGGGTCCGTAATAATCGAGATCAAGCCCAATGTCCGTTGCTGTGGTATTAAAAGGTTATCCGCGTCTTTCCGAAACATTTATCGCTCAGGAAATTCAAAGTCTCCAAAAAGCGGGCTTGGACCTCGAGCTGATTTCGCTCCGACACCCGACGGATACCGCGGTCCACCCGGTTCATCGGGAAATCAACAAAACAGTTCTCTATCTTCCAGAGTATCTCTGGCAGGAATCGACGCGAGTGATTCGAGCGTGGTGGCGGATCCGAAAATCACCCCATTACTCGCGCGCGCGAAGGGTGTGGCTCAATGATTTAAAACGCGATTTAACCCCAAACCGCATTCGCCGATTTGGCCAATCCCTCGTTCTCGCGAATGAACTGTCAGATGGCGTCACCCTAATTTATGCGCACTTTTTACACACGCCGTCCTCAGTGGCTCGTTATGCGGCCCTTCTACGAAATCTGCCTTGGTCCTTTTCCGCCCACGCAAAAGATATCTGGACAACGCCGGAGTGGGAAAAGCGCGAAAAAATCACAGACTGTGCCTGGGGGGTTACCTGCACGGAGACAGGGAGTGTCCATCTCAAAAGCCTAACCGACTCGCCCGACAAAATTACCCTGCTCTACCATGGTCTCGATATTCGCCGCTTCTCGGAACCGTCATCATGTGATCAAAAAAGCAATGATGGAACATCTCGCAATAAAACTCTTCGACTCTTTAGTGTCGGGAGAGCAGTTCCCAAAAAAGGATTCTTTATCTTGCTCGACGCACTCGCCGCTCTCCCCCAAGATTTTTACTGGCATTGGCAGCACGTCGGTGGCGGCAGTGACTTAAGAAAACTTCAGGCGCACGCTGCCGATCTTGGGTTAAATGAAAAAATTAATTGGCTCGGACCCCGCCCACAAGAAGAAATACTTTCGCTTTATCGTCAGAATGATCTTTTTTTACTACCCAGCCGCATCACCGAAGATGGCGATCGGGACGGCTTGCCGAACGTTTTAATGGAGGCTGCTAGTCAAAAACTCGCTATCGTCTCCACGGCACTATCCGGCATTTGCGAGTTTATCGAGACAGACACTCATGGATTACTTGTCCCGCCCGACGACTCAAGTTTGCTCCTAGCGGCAATTCGAAAGGCAGCTAAACCGGATTTACGGTCAGCGTGGGCGACCGCTGCATTCAAACGAGTTCATCATAGGTTTTCGCACCACGAAAACATTCTTCCGCTCGTGAAACTAATACGCCAGCACCAAGAGTCTACTCAATGAGAATCGGTTTTTATGCGCCGCTAAAATCTCCTTTCTCCGACTCGGTCTCCGGCGATCGAACCATTGCGCGACTTCTCATCAGAGCTCTCGAAATCGGCGGTCACGAAGTTCTGTTGATGAGCGAATTCCGATCGGTGTCAATAAGCGGTGATGAATTTCAGCAGCAAGACCTCGCGCACCACGGACAAAAAGTCGTGAGTGAGATGCTTGACGATCCTAACCATATGGTTCATTCAATCGACATCTGGCTCACCTATCACCTCTACCACAAGGCGCCTGACTGGCTCGGCCCGCAAGCTTCTGAAGCATTAAACATTCCCTACGTCGTTACCGAAGCATCGTACGCGCCTAAACAGATGGCGGGCCCATGGCAGCTTGGACTCAAACAGGTTGAAAAATGTCTATCGGTCGCGTCGGGGGTGATCTCGCTTAACCCAAGGGACGTCGAGTGCATTCAATCACTGCTCAAACCCGACGCAAAACAAATGTTACTCGCGCCATTTGCTGCGGACTCCCCCGATTTTTCTGATTCGCCGGAATCCACAAAACAAACAATGTCCGCAAAATATAGGCTTAAACCAACTTGCCCCTGGATAATCACCGTCGCAATGATGCGGCCCGGAGACAAGTTAAAGTCTTATCTGACGCTTGCAGACGCTTTGGAACGCATCACCGACCTCGATTGGCAACTCGTTGTCGTTGGCGGTGGCAGCGAAAAGGATCAAATTGTTAAGGCGTTCTCAAACACAACAAAACGAGTCTGCTTTACGGGGGTTTTGGAGGAGACTGACATTGCTCAGCTGTTAACAGCCGCCGATGTGTTTGCTTGGCCAGCGATAAATGAGGCATTCGGGATGGCGATTCTTGAAGCGCATCGGCACGGACTGCCGGTCGTCGCAGGTTACACTGACGGCGTCGCCGCTACGGTAGCGGATACTCGGACCGGCTTTTTGACGCCAGCCGGTGATCCCGTATCATTCGCAAATGCACTCTCTGCCTTAATTCAAGATGTATCCATTCGTGCCCAAATGGCAAAAAACGCAAGGGATATATTTCTGGAACGACATACAGTTGAATTGGCCGCTGAAACGATCCAGTTGTTTCTTTCACAGATAAAAACCCAATGAGTCAGATTCTTTTCGTGCGACATGGTCCAACCGAATGGAATGAATCCAAACGAATTCAGGGGCGCACCGATGTTGAATTAAGCGCCGACGGAGAGAGATTAGCTGCGTCCTGGCGATTGAAGCGACCTTATTCTGACTGGCATTGCTTTTGCAGTCCGCTAAAACGTGCACGCAAAACTGCAAACCTACTCGGATTCACAAGTATGACCTCGGTAGACCCCCTTCAAGAGATGCATTGGGGTCATTGGGAAGGACACACCCTCGAGTCATTACGCCGTATCGACCCGCAAGCGTTTCGCCGGAATGAAGATCGCGGACTCGATTTTCGACCGCCCGGAGGGGAAAGTCCCCGAGAGGTTTGCCGTCGATTAAGAACATGGCTTAACACGCTTTCGGATCAACACCTTCCTGCTGTCGCGGTTTGTCATAAAGGCGTGCTGAGGGCGGCTTTAAGCATCGCGATCGATTGGGATATGATGGACGACCCGCCTGAGAAACTTCGCGATGGATGCGGGCATCTGTATCGTCTTGAAAACCAGAACCTCGTTCTTGAAAAAATCAATATAAAACTCAGCTCAGATTAAACAATCGAAATGATAAAAAAACGAGCGCGTGAGATGGGTCTAAAATTTCCCGGCATCACGGGTGCAAACAATGCCATCACCGATATACAAGGTGTTGAGGTCGGATACACGACTTTGATTGAAGGCGACGGACCTTTGAAGTGTGGGGCGGGCCCCATTCGAACTGGCGTCACTGCACTACTCCCTCGCGGACGGGATCCGATCCCAAAGCCAGTATGGGCTGGCGTACACCGGTTTAACGGCAACGGCGAGATGACAGGCACCCATTGGATAGAAGATGGTGGTTATTTTCTTGGGCCAATCATGATGACCAACACCCACAGCGTTGGCCGAGTTCATCAGGCGGCCGTTCAATGGATGATTGACATCTATCCAAAACACTGGGGCGATGAGCATTTATGGGCCATGCCAGTCGTGGCTGAAACTTATGACGGAATGCTAAATGATATAAACGGTCTTCACGTTACTGAGGCGCATGCGCGCGCTGCCCTGAACAATGCCGTAACGGGTCAGATAAGTGAAGGAAATGTCGGCGGCGGCACCGGTATGATTTGCTACGAATTTAAAGGCGGAACCGGAACCTCATCACGACAAATTGAGATTTCCAAAAACCAATACCGGGTCGCTGCGTTGGTTCAAGCCAATCACGGGCGGCGAGAGGATTTGACGATCCTTGGCTCGCCTGTTGGCAAACATTTCACCCACGACTTAATGCCGCGTGACCATGAATTTGGCTCTATTATTGTAATTATTGCAACCGACGCACCTCTAATGCCCCACCAACTAAAGCGCCTTGCCAAACGGGGAGCGATCGGCATCGCCCGGGGCGGAACCATTGGCGAAAATGGATCTGGAGATATCTTCCTCGCTTTCAGTACGGCAAATGAGGTTCCAATCGAATCAATGGGCAGCGTGAACGGTGCATTTGAATGGACCGGCGATGACCTTTGTGATTCGATTTATGAGGCGGCGGTCCAATCGGTCGAGGAAGCGGTAGTTAACGCTTTAATTGCGGCTGAAAGCATGGATACCCTGAGGCCATCCGGTTTTCCCTGCTCAGCAATCAATCCGACAGATCTGGTCGCAATTGTTAATCGTCATCAGCGCTAACGTCGCGACATTCAACTGTGTTCGATGCCGTCGACACGTCTTAGATTGAGTTTAAGTTTCCCGTTTCAGCCACTTTTGAACAAGCTGAACATCGCCATCCACAAAATCAAGTCTTTTATAAAAGCCGCGCACTAATAAATTATCATGTCGAATCATGGCGTGAATTTTTGGCACGTCCCGATCAATCAGCCACTGCTCGGCCGACGCCATCAATGCCCTCCCAATACCTTGGGTTCGATAGTCTGGCGCGACTGCCAGGTAATAGACCCAACCTCGATGGCCATCGCAACCGACCATCACACTTCCACATAATGTTTGATCGAGATAGGTAATAAGCAATTCAGACGACGGATTTTCAACGCACTGGCGAATATCGTCTGCAGGATTATTCCATGGCCGAATTAAGTCGCACACCTGCCAAAGCGCTAACAAATCATCTTGGTGATCAGAAACATAACTTTTAAATATAAGATTATCAGGCGCCGGCATAACGGTTACTCAAGATGCTTTTTCAATGCGCTCACAGAATTTTTTGCGCCGTTGCAGGTTTTTCTAGAAAAGCGAGACGGGTGGGCATCGGTCATTTCACTAACCAGATCACAAAGTCTCTCCGCGCTAAGTGCCTCCTCCGAGAGCACGCGCACACGCCCGATTGACTCCAATCTTTTGGCGCGAGCAGATTGCTCGCTCTGGCCACCCTCCCCTTCGAATGGAATGACTATTGCAGGTGCGCCCGTCGCCAAAAGATCAACGACTGTGTTATATCCAACCTGAGAAATCGAAATCGCGCATTGACTTAATAGTTGACGGAAATCAGAGCGATTAGCCTCTACGATTACCTTATTACCCCCCAGCATCTTGATCTCTGTTTTTAAACGCTCTGTGGGGTTTGAGCCGAGCAGAAGGCGCCAGGGCCGCGAGCATTTCGATAAGGCGCATGCCCTTGATGCCGCCTGATAAATTTTCTCCCCAGCTGCACCGCCGCCCGCAGAAACAAGCACCTCGGAGGTTTCATCGACCTTCTGTAATTGAGTTTGAACTGAATAAGACGAATTCGTATCAACCAGGCCTGTATAACGCATCGTCGGCATAATACTCGCCGCTTTACTAAAAGATGCGTCAAACGGTAAAAACTCAATATCGCCATGAACAAGCACCTGATCATAAAATTGTTTTAACAGATCAAGAGACTCTTCCTCCCGTTGGTTCGAGCGAACTTGAACGCTGTCACGAACTGAACAGACCACCTTCGTTCCCCTCTTTTTTGCTTCTTTTAGCAGCGGCATAATCTCAAAACGAAACCGGCGTCGACCGAACGGGAAAAGTTCAGTTACCAAGACCGAAGGTTGAATGACAGAAAATATTCGTAATAATTCGTCGGCTCGCGCCTGCTCAAGCGCTGATGTTACCGGTCGGCCGGCTTGATCGACGATCGAAGAAAAAGAAAGGTCAGCGCTTTTTACAGGAGGTAACTGATGTACCCGAACCTCTCTGAACGTTTCCTGATTGATCGGAATACCACCACTGACAACCTGAACATCTAGTCCTTCCTCCAGACAGGCCTGTGCGATAGCAAGAGTTCGCCTGAGATGCCCTATTCCAAGGAGATGCTGGACATAAAAAAGAATCAATTTAAAACAGTCGCCAATAACTCAGCCGGCACCTTAATGAGCCTCTTCTGACGGGGCAATTAAGGCTTTGGCGCGATTACAGATGACCTCTAAGCCATCAAGAAACTCATCCGCGCCGTGATCAAAAGGCACAGACTGCTGTTCAAGATGAATCAACGCTTTGGCCATCGCGTCGGGAGAGCGGTCTCCGTCACCATTTAGCATTGAAACCAATCCGAGAGAAGCCGCACGATGAGCGCGAAGCGTCTGTTCCATTCTCGGGGTCGAGCGTGGGATCAAGAGCGCGCGCTTATTAAACGACAAAATTTCGCAAAACGTGTTGTAGCCCCCCATTGCCACGATACCGTCAGCCCGATCCATCAGGATTTCCATATTGGCGTTGAACGTAATCATTTGCACATTAGTAAGAACCGCAGCGCGCCTTTGGAAACGATGTCGAACTGCCTGAGCCATGAAGGGGCCCATGACGATCACGACGGATTTCGACGGTCGCGGCTTTTGTTCAAGCGCACTTAGCACCCAGTCGACTAATGTTTCGCCATCACCGCCACCACCCGGCGTCACCAGCAGAAACGGATCTTCCGGCAAACTTACTGGTGCTTTTGCAATATCAGGCAAGGAGCGCCTGATGTAGCCGGTGTACACCATCCGGTCGAAGCTTGCTCGGCTGACACCCAGTTCTGCGAGTGGATTACCCATAGACGGGGTGCCAAAAACCCATAACTCAGTGTACAGATTCTCCAGATCACGAGGCATGCCGCGCTTATCCCATTCTTTTCGTAAAATCACCGGGTCATCAAGAATATCGCGCAGTCCAAGCACTGTGCTTACCCCAGCATCTCTTAACCGCTTCAGGGTAGCGATAACCTCGCCTTTCAACCCTAGCGGCTCTTTATCCACCAGAAAAAGGTCGGGCGAAAAGGTCTTCGCGGTCTGATCAAGGATTGAGCTTCTTAATCGAAGAGTTTGGGATAGGTCTATATGATCCGACAGCGACGTGTAATCACCACCGCGGAGTTTCACGACTCCCGGAATACGCACGAAATCAACGCGACTTTTAAAATCAAAGCTTCCAATGATGGGCGATCCCGAAACAATCAGAACTCTGAGCCCTGCAAAATGGTCGACCAGAGCGTGCGCAATTGCTCGACACCGGCGCAAATGACCCAGCCCAAACGAATCATGGCTGTAAATCAAAATTCGTTTTCCGTGAAGTGATGCGTCCATTTTTTTCTTTAAGTCACTTAGCCGAGGACACCATGATTTTGCCATTGGCTGTCGCTACTTCAACCTTGTTCTGATTATCGCAAACGCAAGTGAGCTCGACTACTCCGCCTTCGAACTTTGGCTTATTCTGTTTATCAATCACTTGCCAGACTGCCCGCAGTGTATCTCCCGGTCTTACAGGCGCCGTAAACTTGCAATTATGTTCGAGGTAAGCAATCGCCGTGCCGGCGAAATAAAGTCCAATTGGAGCGGCGATAAAAGCGCTGGTAAACGGACCATGCAAGATCCTCCCGCCAAATCTTGACTGCGCCGCAAAGGTTTCATCAACATGCAAAGGATTAAAATCGCCGAAAAGACCTGACGCTGTAACAAGATGAGTTTCGGTGATCGTCAGTACGTAATCAAACTCGTCGCCAACGCTGACTTCATCGTAAAATTTTCCACTCGGAACCCGCATCAAAATACTCTCTTGAATCTTCAGTCCTGATTATAAACGGCGTTCTCGCCAAGTCTGGGTGCCAATTTATTAAACTCGACGTTCTCACAAAGAAGCAGAATAAGCATCGCTACCTGACATATGAAAAAAAACTCGGTAGGATTAGCATTCTGATTTTTGGAGGAATCTCGTGTCTATTTTTGATTTTCAGTTAGAAAAAAATCGAGCTAATTTTGAGCCGTTATCGCCGGTGAGCTTTTTGAAGCGCGCGGCTCAAGTGGTCCCTGACCATGTTGCTATTATCCATGGCAAAAGGCGTTATACCTATAAATCGTTTCTAGACCGATCATGTCGGCTCGCGAATGCGCTCAGCGGTCGAAACATTGTCGCCGGAGACTGTGTTGCTATCATGGGAGCGAACACCCCGGAGATGCTCGAAGCTCACAATGCAGTACCCATGATTGGGGCGGTACTCAACTCACTCAACATCAGACTTGATCCGCAAACGATAGCGTTCATTCTTGAACATGGTGAGGCGAAAGTTCTACTAACAGACTGCGCATTCTCACCGGTTGTTAAAGACGCATTGGCGCTTATTGATCGAGAGATTTTGGTCATCGACATCGATGACTCCGAGAGTGAAGGCGGCGAGCGACTGGGTGAGATGACCTACGAAGAATTTATTGAATCTGTCTCAGGAGAATTCTCGAGCGAACAACCGACTGATGAATGGCAGGCGCTTTCGTTACTTTATACTTCTGGGACCACAGGAAATCCCAAAGGATGTGTTTATCACCATCGAGGTGCTTATCTTAACGCGATCGGCAATATGACCACGATGGGTCTTAATCGACATTCGGTTTACCTTTGGACATTGCCCATGTTTCACTGCGATGGATGGACATTTACATGGGCGGTTACCGCGTCGATGGGTACTCATGTATGCCTTCGTGCTGTTGAACCCAAAGCCGTGTTTGACTCAATCTCAGAGAATTCGGTCACCCATATGTGTGGCGCACCCATTGTGATGAATCTTTTAGCCAACGCCCCAAAGGAGATGAAAACACCCTTCTCCCAAACCGTTGAGATCGCGACCGGTGGGGCTGCACCACCTTCTGCCGTCATTGAGGCGATGGAGGCGGACGGTTTTCACGTGACTCATCTCTACGGTCTCACTGAAACCTATGGCCCGGCAACTGTTTGCATTCCGCAAGACGACTGGCAGACGCTTCCGCTGCAACAACGCTCAGCACGCATGTCGAGACAAGGCGTGCATTACGGAACGCTGGAAAACGCCAGTGTTAAACACTCTAATACAATGGTTGATGTCCCATGGGATGGAGAAACGTTTGGCGAAGTAATGGTTCGAGGCAACACAGTCATGAAAGGTTACCTCAAGAACACCGAGGCGACTGATGATGCGTTTTCCGGGGGCTGGTTCCACAGCGGGGATATCGCAGTAAGGCATGCGGATGGCTACATTGAAATTAAAGACCGCTCCAAGGACATTATTATTTCAGGGGGAGAGAATATTTCAAGTCTTGAAATTGAAGAAGTTTTATTCCGCCACCCAAAAGTTCTCGAGGCAGCAGTCGTTTCAAAATCAGATGAAAAATGGGGCGAAAGCCCATGCGCGTTTATTACCCTTCGCGAGGGCGAGGCCGCGAGCGCAGAGGAGATTATGGTGTTTTGTCGCGATAATATGGCTCACTATAAAATGCCGCGCACCGTGGTCTTTTGTGATCTACCCAAAACTTCCACAGGAAAAATTCAAAAATTTGTTCTCAGAGATCAGGCAGAAAACTTGTAGCGATTGGAAATTATTAAACTGCCTCTATTTATCCAGGTTCGAGGTTAGTCGTTAATTAAATTATCTGACCGGATGACCCCATCGCTCAGAATCTCGCAACGCAAACCGCCCTTATGGGTTAACTGTTTAACAAGTCCAGGGATCTGCAGGAGATTTTGCAAATAGGCGCACGGCTCGCAAAGTTCGATACCACGAAGTTTGACCCCGCCCACTGAAAACGATTTTCCCTCAAGGGAATTAAGTTGAACGCCCCGGGTAATTACATTACGGCGAAACTGGGTCGCGCTCAGATTCATCGAGAAGGTCTGGTTGAATTCATCAATCGCTTCTGCCTCGATAAGCGTAACCTGAGTCTCCGGCGCCGCATGCGGCTTGCAATATCGATCCCCCTTAAGGCCTCGACCAGAAATTGCCTCAACCTCCGTCACCTCCTGAATCGCCCCCCCTTCTGCGGGCGTAATACAGATTTGATCAACTCGTCCTTTACTCATTTTGAAATCCTGCTTTAAAGGGGAATATTGCCGTGCTTGCGCCACGGATTTTGGAGATGCTTGTTCTTCAACATTTTAAGTGACCGACACACGCGCTTACGGGTTTCGCTAGGCAAAATAACATCGTCGATGAAACCGCGATGTCCTGCAACAAATGGATTAGCAAATTTCTGTCGATATTCTTCAGTTCGTTTTTCGATTTTTTCCGCATCACCAATGTCCTGGCGAAAAATTATCTCTACGGCGCCCTTGGGACCCATGACCGCGATCTCAGCGGTCGGCCACGCAAAATTTACGTCTCCACGAAGATGCTTCGACGCCATCACATCATAAGCGCCGCCATAGGCCTTACGAGTAATAACAGTCACTTTGGGTACAGTGCACTCGGCATAAGCGTATAACAGTTTTGCGCCATGACGAATAATGCCACCATACTCTTGAGCTGTACCCGGCAAGAATCCAGGCACGTCCACCAAAGTGACAATGGGAATCGAAAACGCGTCACAAAATCTAATGAAGCGGGCTGCTTTAGTAGAGGATTGAATATCGAGACATCCAGCGAGGATCATCGGCTGATTGGCAACAATACCAACCGGACTACCTCCCATCCGTCCAAAGCCGGTCAGAATGTTACCTGCGTAATCGGGTTTGAGCTCAAAAAAATCACCGTTATCAACGATTTTTTCAATCAGCTCATGCATGTCGTAGGGCTTATTAGGGTTGTCCGGAATGAGTGAATTCAGGGATTCATCTTCGCGATCGACGTGATCCGTGATGTCCCACTGTGGCAACTCGTCTACGTTACTTGACGGCAGAAAACCGACAAAGCGTCGGACGCTTAAGATAGCGTCGATGTCATTTTCAAACGCCCTATCAGCAACACCTGACTTACTTGAGTGTGTCGTCGCCCCACCCAACTCTTCATGACTGACCGTTTCGTGGGTGACTGTTTTGACCACCTCCGGTCCCGTGACATACATATAAGATGAATCCCTCACCATGAAGACAAAATCCGTAATCGCTGGAGAATAAACAGCGCCACCCGCGCAGGGACCCATAATCATCGATATCTGCGGAATAACACCAGATGCCAGAACATTTCGCTGAAATACTTCTGCATATCCCGCAAGCGAATCAATGCCTTCCTGGATTCTCGCCCCACCAGAATCGTTTAAACCAATTACGGGCGCGCCCACTCTCATCGCATGATCAAGAATTTTGCATATTTTTCCGGCATGCGCCTCTGAAAGTGAACCACCAAAGACTGTGAAATCTTGGCTAAAAACAAAAATTGTTCGGCCATTAATCGTGCCATGGCCTGTAACAACACCATCGCCAGGTACTGTCTTGCCTGGCATTTCAAAGTCAGCGCAACGATGCTCAACAAAAACATCCCACTCCTCAAAGCTGTCTTCATCCAGTAAAACGTCAATACGTTCTCGAGCCGTTAACTTACCCTTTGCGTGTTGAGCCTCAACACGTCTCTGACCGCCACCCTCTCGAGCGGCCCGTCGGCGCCTTTCGAGTTCTTCAATAATTTCGCGCATCAGGCACCGTCACCCTGTCGATCGATTACCGAGAGGACTTCTCGCGCCGCAACAAGAATGGGGGTGCCTGGTCCAAACACTGCAGCCACTCCCAGTGCGGTCAATTTATTACTATCGGCTTTCGGAACTACCCCCCCGAGCACCACTTTAATATTGTCGGCATCGTGTTTAGACAGAAGTTTTAAAACCTCAGGCACCAAGGTTGAATGGCCTGCTGCCTGCGATGAGATACCGATCACGTGCACGTCGTTATCAATCGCCTGACGAACGACTTCGTCCGGTGTTTGAAATAAGGGGCCCACATCAACATCGAAACCCACATCAGCAAAACCGGTCGCAATTATCCGGGCACCCCGATCATGTCCGTCCTGGCCAATTTTTGCGACCAGAATACGCGGTCTTCGCCCAAATCGCTCTGCAAAACTTATTACATCGTTTTTGAGCGCCTCAAAAATTTTATCCTGCTGATATGCCTCGCCATACACGCCTGAAATCGTCCCCACTTGTGCCTGGTGTCGGCCAAATACATCCTCCAACGCGGAAGAAATCTCACCTACCGTGGCCCGTAATCGTGCTGCTTCAACAGCATACTCTAGCAGGTTCGCCTCTTCCGTCATTGCAGCTTTCTTTAACGCGGTCAGAGACGCTTGACACTTCTGCTCATCGCGATTCAAACGAACCTGCTTTAATCTCTCGATCTGCTCGTTCTTTACTTCCGTATTATCGATACTGAGAATTTCAACCTCAGTCTCAGCATCAGGTGGATAGCAATTAACACCGACGACCGCTTCTTCTGCTCGGTCGACCCGCGCCTGTTTGCGTGCTGCGGCCTCTTCGATCCGAAGTTTCGGTAAACCGCTGATCACAGCTGCAGTCATACCGCCCATAGTTTCAATTTCGTCGATCATTTCGCGGGCGTGCGCTACCAAACTCGCGGTCAAACTCTCGACATAATAAGAACCCCCCAACGGATCAACCACTCGATGAACTCCGGCTTCTTCCCGCAGTATCAGCTGCGTATTTCGCGCGATATGGGCTGAGAAATCAGTGGGTAGTGCCAACGCCTCATCAAAACTGTTGGTATGCAACGACTGGGTGCCGCCAAGCACCGCTGCTAATGCTTCGATAGTAGTACGCACAATATTGTTATAGGGATCTTCACTGGTAAGACTGACCCCTGAAGTCTGGCAGTGGGTTCGCAACATGAGAGAGCGTGGATCGATTGGTGAAAACTGCTCCTCAACAAGCTCTGCCCAAAGCAGTCGTGCGGCTCTCAGCTTGGCAATCTCCATAAAGAAGTTCATGCCGATGCCGAAAAAAAACGAAAGACGTGGGGCAAACTGATCGATCTCTAATCCGCGAGAAACGGCTGTCCGAGCATACTCAATCCCGTCAGCTAATGTATACGCAAGCTCTTGGACTGCTGTCGCGCCCGCTTCCTGAATGTGATAACCCGAGATCGAGATGGGATTAAAGCGGGGCATTCGCGTTGCCGTATAACCGATAATATCCGCCACAATGCGCATCGACTCCCGAGGGGGATAGATATAGGTATTGCGCACCATAAACTCTTTTAAAATATCGTTTTGTAATGTCCCCGATAATGCGGTCTGATCCACCCCCTGTTCTTCGCCCGCAACAATAAACATCGCAAGCACCGGAAGCACCGCTCCATTCATCGTCATTGACACCGACATCTTGTCAAGCGGGATACCGTCGAAAAGAACTCGCATATCCTCGACAGAATCAATCGCAACCCCGGCCATGCCGATATCTCCTGAGACTCTTGGATGGTCAGAGTCATACCCGCGATGAGTTGCCAGATCAAAAGCTACAGACAGGCCACTTTGACCCGCTGCCAAATTACGCCGGTAAAATGCGTTCGACGCCGCGGCGGTTGAAAAACCAGAGTATTGTCGAATTGTCCATGGACGCCCGGCGTACATCGTTGCGCGCGGACCTCGAGTAAAAGGCGGAAATCCCGGTAGATCATTTTGGCGTCCAATCGCGTCAAGATCTTCAGCCGTATATAGCGGTTTAATCGTGATCCCTTCCGGCGTCTGCCACTCAAGATCAGTTGCGTCCCGCCCTTTTAATTCCTCACGTGCGAGGCTACGCCAGTCATCAAGTATTGGGGTCTTGGTCTCAGTCATCACATATTGTCATTCTGAACGGGGGTAGCCGATGGTTAACAGCGCCTCTGTAATTTCAGTGAGAATCTCTGGATCATCGATCGTCGCGGGCATCTTCCATTCTTTGCCATCAGCAATTGCCCGCATCGTGCCACGCAAGACTTTTCCAGATCGAGTCTTTGGTAAACGTTTAACAACAAGCGCTTGCTTAAATGCGGCCACTGGGCCGATACGCTTCCTGACAAGCGCAACGACTTCGTCAGAAATCTCGACGGTCGAGCGAGTGCACCCCGCGTTTAATACCAAAAAGCCAAGAGGGATTTGCCCTTTCAGGACATCGGCAACTCCAGTTACGGCGCATTCAGCCACATCAGGATGATCCGAAAGGACTTCCTCCATAGCGCCAGTCGATAAACGATGGCCTGCAACATTAATGATGTCATCAGTTCGAGACATCACATAAACATAACCATCAGCGTCAATAATGCCGGCATCCGACGTATTGTAAAAACCGGGAAATCGCTCGAGATAGGATTGAATAAACCGTTCTTTCGCGTTCCATAAAGTTGGAAACGATCCTGGCGGAAGCGGCAATTTCAAAGCCAGCGTGCCAATCTCACCAGGGGCTACCTCTTCGCCCTCTTCTGACATCACCCTCAAATCCCAACCGGGCACTGGCAGAGAAGACGATCCTTCGCGAACCGGCATTGCTTCAATGCCCATGCAATTTGCGGCAATCGACCAACCCGTTTCGGTTTGCCACCAATGATCAATCACCGGAACACCGAGATAGTTCTCTGCCCAATGCAGGGTATCAGGGTCGGTGCGCTCTCCAGCCAGAAACAGATATTTGAGGGATGATAAATCGTACCGACTGATGTGTTCACCAGCCGGATCTTCTTTCTTAATTGCCCGAAAAGCCGTGGGCGCTGTAAACAATACACTGACGTTATGTTCGCTGATGACGCGCCAAAATGCGCCGGGATCCGGCGTACCAACCGGCTTACCCTCGTATAGAATGCTCGTGTTGCCGGCGAACAGTGGCGCATAAACAATGTATGAATGCCCCACGACCCAGCCTACATCTGATGCGGCCCAAAAAATTTCGCCCGGTTTTACGCCGTAAATGTTCTCCATGGTCCACTTAAGCGCCACAGCATGACCCCCGTTATCCCGGACCACACCTTTAGGCTGGCCTGTCGTGCCAGACGTGTACAAGATGTACAGCGGATCGGTTGCCTTTACAGGCACACAATCATGCGGACTGGCTAAAGCCATTTCAGCATGCCAATCAAAATCTCGACCATCCACCATGGCAGCCACTACCGCTGGCCGCTGCAGTACGATGCAGCATTCCGGCTTTTGTGTTGCAAGGTCAATCGCCTCATCCAAAAGAGGTTTGTACTCAACCACACGGCCGGGCTCAATCCCACAGGAGGCGCAGACAATCGCGCGGGGCGTCGCATCATCAATCCGTACCGCTAACTCATTTGCGGCAAAACCACCAAAGACAACGGAATGAACCGCGCCAAGACGAGCGCAGGCCAGCATTGCGACTACGGCTTCCGGCACCATTGGCATATAAATGATGACCCTGTCACCTTTCGAAATCCCTCGCGCGGCCAGTACACCGGCGAAGTGAGCAACCTCGTCTCGTAACTCAAAAAAACTAAACGTTTTTTTATTTCCCGTAACTGCAGAGTCATAAACGAGGGCGAGCTGATCGCCCAATCCATTTTGAACATGAACATCAACCGCATTAAAACAGGTATTAAGTTCGCCGCCCACGAACCACCGAAAATGAGGGGGATCCGAATCATCTAAGACTTGATCGAAGGGTTGAACCCATTCAATATTTTCTGCGGCTTTTTTCCAGAACGCTTCCGGATCGCTCAAAGATTGTTTGTAGATACGGGCGTATGAGGTTTCGGTGTTATTGCTCATAATCGTTTCTCGTGACCTTCAGCGACACTCCGTTCAAAATTGACGCGGTCGCTTCGCAAATATCGAATACCGCTATCATGCTGCTCTGGTAAAATTTGACTATATTTCAGGCTAAAAAAATTTAAACAGTTATTCGTCGTTTTGGCGTCCCGCCATCCAATCGCATCGGTTATCTACTCGCTGATTGTAGCGGTTTGTGAATATTTCCCAAAGGAGCACTTATGAGCTATCAACATATCTTAAATCAAATACACGGCGGAGCCGCTCTTATCACTTTAAATCGCCCAGATGCACTCAACGCCCTCTCCGACGATTTAATGGATGAGCTCGGCCACGCCCTGGCTGAGTATGAGGACAATGACGAGATCGGCGCGATCGTGATCACCGGAAGCGAAAAAGCATTTGCTGCCGGCGCGGATATCAAGAACATGAAAGATCGTTCGTATATGGACGTCTATCTTGGAAACTTTATTGGCCGCAACTGGGAAAAGGTCACCGACTGTCGTAAACCGGTCATTGCAGCGGTGGCAGGTTACGCCCTCGGCGGTGGATGCGAATTGGCGATGATGTGTGACTTTATCATCGCCGCAGAGACAGCAAAGTTTGGACAGCCCGAAATCAAGATCGGTATTATCCCGGGCGCAGGAGGCACTCAGCGGCTCACGCGATTCGTCGGGAAATCAAAAGCCATGGAAATGTGCCTCACTGGAAGAATGATGGATGCGGAAGAGGCGGAACGATCCGGTCTTGTCAGTCGAATCGTTCCTGCTAGCGAACTTATTGACGAGGCGCTGAAAACCGCTCAATTAATCGCAAGTCTTTCCAAGCCTTCGGTTTTTATGGCGAAAACTGCAGTCAACAAGGCTTATGAAACGACTCTTGCTGAAGGCGTGTCTGCCGAGCGACTTATGTTTCAATCGCTTTTTGCAACTGATGACCAGAAAGAAGGTATGACGGCGTTCTCGGAAAAACGATCTGCGGCCTGGAAAAACAAATAATGAATGTTGATGGGAGGGCCTATCGCTCGATCTGGATTGATCCCAATGACGATTTAGTGCGGGTCATTGATCAAACCAAACTCCCGTTTCGATTTGAAATAAAAACACTTGATTCGGCATCAAAAACGGCCGATGCCATTCATGACATGGTTGTTCGGGGAGCGCCACTCATTGGCGCGACCGCAGCTTGTGGCCTATTTTTGGCCGCAAAAACTGATCCAAGCGATAACTTTCTGAACAATGCCTATCAAGAATTGCTCAACTCCCGCCCCACTGCTGTGAACCTCAGGTGGGCGCTTGATCGAATAGTTCCGGATTTATTGACCACATCAGAAGATAAACGAAAAGGGTTGGCTCGAACATTAGCGCAGCAAATCTGCGATGAGGATATAAAAACCAATAGCGCGATAGGTGATCATGGACTCGGACTTATTCGTGACATCGCAATCAAAAATAATCTCAAAATCGTCAACATACTCACCCATTGCAACGCGGGATGGCTCGCCACAGTAGACTGGGGAACCGCGCTGGCACCGATTTTTAAGGCGCATGATTCCGCAATTAAGGTCCATGTTTGGGTCGATGAAACTCGGCCGCGAAATCAAGGAGCATCTTTGACAGCATGGGAACTCAACGCTCATGGGGTTCCCCATACGGTGATCTCGGATAACGCCGGGGGGCATCTCATGCAGAAGGGTGTCGTCGATCTTTGTATCGTCGGCTCCGACCGGACCACTCGGGGGGGAGATGTGTGCAACAAGATCGGCACTTATCTAAAAGCCCTTGCGGCTCACGACAATCAGTTGCCGTTTTATGCGGCTCTTCCCAGTTCAACGATTGATTGGACAATCACCGATGGGGTGGGCCAAATTCCCATTGAAGAACGTGCCGAAGAAGAGGTCACCCATATTTGGGGCTTAGACGAGCATGGCGACACCCGGAAAATCCGGCTTGTTTCACAAGAAAGTCATGCCGCAAACCCCGCCTTTGATGTCACTCCCCGACGACTCATCACCGGAATTATTACAGAGCGTGGGGTGGTAGCGGCAGAAGAAAGCGATCTTCTGAAAACGTTTCCAGAGTTTATTGACACCCCGACTCTATAATCTGGTCTCAGGGTCAAAAAATTAAACTACAGGCAAGAAATATTTTGCAACACTTTAACTTAAATGTTTGGCGTCGCACGCGATCGATAACAACCGCCTTTGCGTTAGGCGCTGCCGTTCTACTGACTCATTCAATTGCGCAAAGCGATGAAGCACTTCCCCTTCTCGAACCCGATGCCCAGCACAGCCGATCACTCAAGCTTATTAATTACTTTGTCGAGCGTTATCACTACCAGAAAACCCGTCTTGACGATTCACTGTCCTCCGAAATTCTTGATCGATACCTTAATGCGCTAGACAATAGTCGGGCTTATTTCACATCTTCCGACATCGAGGCGTTCGAGTCCTTCAGGTTTAGCCTTGACAACTCGCTTTTAAGCAATAACGCGAACCCTTTTTACGAGATCTTTAACGTCTACCAGGAACGGGTCCTCGATCGACTTGAATTCGCAATCAGTCAGCTCAATCAATCTTTTGATTTCTCAATTAATGAAGACTACCAGTTCGATCGAGATGAAGCGCCTTGGGCAATTGACACCGCCGAGCTCGATGAACTCTGGCGGAAACGTGTTAAAAACGACGTCCTCACTCTTAAGCTGGAGGGTAAGTCGGATGACGATATTATCGACACCCTACGGGACCGCTACTCTCAACAAGAACGTCGGACTCGTCAAATATCCAGTCAGGATGTTTTTCAAACCGCGATAAATGCTTATATGACCTCGATCGAACCGCATACCGGTTTTTTTTCGCCGCGGGCTACTGAAAATTTTAAGATTCGAATGAGTTTATCGCTAGAGGGTATCGGCGCCGTCCTACAAATGGAAGATGAGTTTACTGTTGTCCAACGGGTCGTTCCGGGGGGTCCGGCAGAACTAGAAGGAAATCTTAAAGCTGGCGATCGAATTGTGGGTGTGGGTCAAGGCTCGGATGACGCCATTGTTGACGTGGTCGGTTGGCGACTCGATGACGTGGTCGATCTCATTCGTGGAGCCAAGGGGACCATTGTTCGACTACAAATTCGACCAGACCCTAAAAGCGGCACTCCCGAATCGAAGTTGCTCGCGATTACACGAGACCAGATAAAGCTGGAAGAACAAGCGGCCCAAAAAAGCATAATCGAGATTCAAGACGGCGATCGCCATCACCGAATTGGGGTTATCGACATTCCCACGTTCTATATCGATTTTGACGCCCGGGCTCGCGGAGACGAGAACTTCAGAAGCACGACATCGGACGTCCGCCGACTCATTACCGAACTTGAAGGCGACCAGATTGACGCCCTCATTATCGATTTGCGCGGCAACGGAGGCGGCGCCCTGTCCGAAGCAACCGCGCTTACCGGGCTTTTTATCGAATCAGGACCCGTTGTTCAGGTTCGAGATGCTCGAGGGCGAACAAGAATCAATCGTGACCCCGAGAATGATCTGGCTTACGCGGGACCGCTTGCCGTTGTCGTTGATCGAGATAGTGCTTCGGCATCCGAAATCTTTGCAGGCGCGATTCAGGACTATCGTCGTGGCATTATCCTTGGGGAGGATACGTTTGGTAAGGGGACCGTTCAAAACCTGATTGATTTGGATCGATATGCCGAGGACTCAAATGTGCCACTGGGGCAGCTGAAAGTCACGATTGCACAATTTTTTAGGGTGAGTGGCGCAAGCACACAACACCGAGGTGTTACCCCAGATATCCAAATACCGTCGGCTCAAGTCATCAACGAGTACGGCGAGCGATCGCTTAAAAATGCCCTACCCTGGGATGAAATTGATCCCGTCGAATTTGCGAGCTACCCCGAGTCGATACAGGAAAGTCAGCTGAGCACGCTTCGGTCACTCCATGAGGGTCGAGTTAATTTGGATCCCGACTTTACCTACATGAAGGGTTTGCGGGCAATTGATCAACCCCTTGCGGTCGCGACCAAAATATCCCTTCTGGAAGCTGATCGGGAGCGCTCAAGAGACCAACGCGCTGCGGATCAGGAGGCCTTGATGAAAATGCTTGAAGGCTCCCATCAAATGACTCATGAAATCAGTCAGGATTTTCTTCCGAGGGATATCATTCTTATCGAGTCGGCTCGTATCTTGGCTGACTTCACATTCGGTAATTTTGATGGGCGAATCGTTGTTGAGTCAGGCTTTGAGTCAATCAACAGCAATAACTTGACCACCGCCCCGGTCACTCCCCCAGCGACCCAGTAACTCTTCAGAGCCCGATAGTGCGTTTCTCAAAATTGGGTGATTACCTGAAAGCGGACTCAGGCATTCTGGGGCTGATGCAGGATATTGACACGGCCATGACGGGTCCTGATCCCATGTTGTTGCTGGGTGGCGGCAATCCTGCACGAATCCCTGCTGTGCAGGAGGTATTCCGAGACTCGATGCAGCAACTACTCGATGATGGAGACCGATTTGAAAACATCGGGGGGAGTTATGATGGCGCCAAAGGCGATTCTGTGGTCGGACAGGCGCTAGCGTCACTTTTACAAAAGAGATTTGGCTGGGATATCGGGCCTGAAAACGTCGCGATCACAAATGGCAGTCAGAGTTCCTTTTACACTCTTTTTCATCTATTTGCGGGCGAATATAGTGACCACCCATGTCGCAAGATTCTCTTGCCGCTGACACCTGAATACATTGGTTATTCGGATATCGGTATGGGCAACAATCTGTTTCGATCTTATCAGCCAGCGATTGAACTCCAGGGGACTCATGAGTTCAAGTACCACGTCAATTTTGAGAGTCTGACTGTCGATGATGATATTGGCGCAATAGCGGTCTCCCGCCCAACCAATCCTACGGGAAATGTATTAAGTGATTCGGAAATCTCCAAGCTTCGAGCGCTAGCTCGATCCCACGATATCCCCCTGATTCTGGACTCAGCCTATGGCGCACCTTTCCCAAATATTGTATTCCCCGAGGTCACAACCGATTGGGATGAGAACACAATTCTCTGTTTGAGCCTTTCAAAACTGGGTTTGCCTGGATTACGCACCGGTTTTGTCGTTGCCAATGAAGAGGTCATTCGGGCAATCTCTGGCGCAAATGCAATCATGGCACTTGCGCCGGGCAGTACCGGCCCCGCACTCGCACGAAATATGATCGAGGACGGGCGCATCCTGGACATCTCAAACGACCTCATCCGCCCCTATTACAAAGCAAAAGTTCAAGACGCAATGAACTGGGTTAAGCATGCCATGCATGGCCTTCCGTGCCGCATTCACTCTCCGGAGGGTGCTATTTTTCTATGGCTTTGGTTTGAAGGTCTACCGATTACCAGCGAATTGCTCTACCAACGACTAAAAGCCCGAGGCGTATTGGTCGTTTCCGGTGAGCATTTTTTCCCAGGCTTAAGCGCGCCTTGGGCTCATCGTCAAGAGTGCATCCGGGTATCCTATGCGCAGGAGCCCTCGATTGTAAAAAAGGGTATTGAAGTGATCGCAGAAGAAGTCCGCTGCGCATTCCACGACGGTAAATAGCAACGTTGCCGTTTTTTAACCCCGTGGTTCGCGTGAACCAGTTGAGCGAAAAATTTCCCAAATTAACCGGAACACTTCTGATATCTCATTAGCCCGGTCGATGATAGCCCGGTCTACTTCAGATTTCTCAAACCATCGCCCTTCAGATATTTCGTCAAGATTCGGAACTAGTGCTTTACCCGTATCAACACGATAAATCCATGAAAACTCCATTCCGTTTTCCTCTCCGGCCTCTAACTTGAAAAGTCGCTGAGGCGTTACGGCCAGTGCGAGTCCCACCTCCTCCTCGACTTCTCTCACACAACACGCATCATAGGTTTCACCCGCATCCACATGTCCTGCAA
>ENA-OREN01000991-OREN01000991.1-marine-metagenome-genome-assembly--contig:-NODE-991-length-35823-cov-6.866978_pt1 | contig 35823 bp, 47 predicted proteins | sample MGYA00248624_ERZ508555 | MGnify/ENA primary metagenome ERZ508555 (study PRJEB26222, sample SAMN06267773) | marine metagenome | isolation source: Saanich Inlet, British Columbia, Canada | place... | reverse complement strand
ATGCACATAAAGCACAGTTTGGGTGCGAAATACTCTATGATGGAAAAACAGCAGAACAAATCAAAGCAGAGAATGAAGCAATATTTGGAACTGATGGCATGATAAATTATCAAAGTGACACATTAGACAAATACAATGCTTTCATGGAGCAATATGGCAACAAGTACGCAACTGTTGAGGACAAGGCATTTGAAGAAGCAATAGCAGAACCAATAGCACAAAAGATGATTGAAGACAATCACTTTGTTCAAAACCAACTCAAAAACGAGGAATAACCTCCCTTTTTTATTTTAAAGTATGGATAATATGTATACCGTACATATAAACAGGTTAATATAGAGTATTTACTATATATTATGTGATGGTGTTCAAACAACGCAGAAGCAGGAAACAGATGGAAATGCACAGAGAAAAAGAGACAATTAAAGAACAATATGAGTATTGGGTTAAAATGGACTATATATTCAGACTTGAATCATATGAACATATGAAGGAAATGGAAAAAGATAAAAAAGTCAAGAGTGTTATGTTCAGAGGATTAGAAATGGCAGTCAAATCTTAAATAGTCAACAATTATTAGTTAATTATTGGATCTTAACAAGTATCAGGAATGTGCAAAGGAAACAGATCTTGGACATCCACTAAATTATTATTATTTGGGACTTGCAGAGGAAGCAGGAGAAGTTGCAGGACTTCGAAAGAGATTTCTCAGGGATGAGGGAAATACCGATTATAACAACCTTACAAAAGAGTTGGGAGACGTGTTATGGTATCTTGCAATGTTGGCAGACAAGTACAATATCAATCTTGAGGATGTTGCCGAACTTAACCTCATAAAACTTATGGATAGAAAGAAGCGTGGAACAATTACTGGTAAAGGCGATGACCGTTAACTTAATATTCCCTTTTTTTTATGAATCATATTATGAAAAATTGCAAGAAATGTTTCAGCAGAGGATACAATGCAGATTTCTCCACGGGGGAGAGGGTAAAGGTAAAGTGTCAGGTATGCAAGGGAATAGGATGTGTTGAAGATGAGATGTTTTAGATGTGACAGATTAATGGTAGAGCATGAGGATTCATATGTTTGCTTAAAATGTGAGGACAGGGTTTTAAAATATGAATCGCTGTTGGATAGAATGGAAAAACTTGAGGACAGGGTTAAACAACTTGAAATGTGACAGATGTAATGAGGAAATGAAAAAAATGACCGTTTGTCATCAGATTTGTGACAATTGTGGTGCAGTAGTGGATTGCAGTGACGGGGTATTCGATTAACTTTAAATACTATATTATCATACTCAAACCATGACCAGAACTGAACGAAGAAGAGATACTCCAAATCCAACACGTGATGGAAAACATCATCCAGTCTGTATAGACAAATCAAAATGCAAGGACTGTAAAGAGGATTGACAAAAAAGAAGCATGATTGCTGTTCCTGTAGGAAGAGAGCCAAAGAAATTTCTGAAGATCATCTTGTAGATGATGTTTATGATGAATGATCTTAGTTTATATTACTAATGAGATCTAATAACCTATATTGAAACATGTAAAAATAAACGACCATTTCTTTGATCTAGTACCAAGACCTACAAAGAAGGAAATGCAGATACTTACAGAGTCTATAATGAAGAATGGTCAAAGAGAGCCAATTATTATTAGTAAAAATCATTTTATTCTAGATGGACATAGTAGATTTGAAGTATGTCAAAATTTGGGGATTAAACCAGAATATAGAACAATGAGACTTAATACATACGAAGAAGAAGAAGCGTATGTTGTGGAAGCAAATATGGAACGTAGGAATGTTAATAATTTTCAGAAACTTGAAATATATCACAATTATTATGAAATCTTAAAGAAAAAAGCATGGTCGGAAAGAACAAGGGATGAAAGGGGGAGGGTTACAGGACAAAAAGTACATGGTACAAGAAGTGTAAACATACTTGCAGATAAATTAAAAATGAGTGTTAATCAAGTACAATGTGGAATATGGCTCATAAATAATGCAAGTCCACAGATAAAGACAAGACTAAGAAATGGAAGAAATACAATAAACCATACATTTGATATTTTGAAAAGATCACAGTACAACAGTACGTCTGTTAACAAGAATCTAACACTTAACGCACTTTACGAACATTTCGGATATGATGATGTGGTCATCAAGTATCTTGACGAGTTAAAGGGAAGGTTCAGGAAGGAAAGACAAAAGATTATATTGGAAAAGGATACAGAGAACAGTACATGAGTCTCATAGACACAGCATCAGCATTTGCTATAGATGCACACGGAACACAGACAAGAAAAGACGGTGTGACACCATACCATGCTCACCTGAATGCCGTTGTTGCAAAGTTGAAGGAATACGAGATCACTGACACGGAAGTACTTGCAAGTGCTTGGTTGCATGATGTTGTAGAGGATACTGACGCTACGTTTGACGACATAAGAGCAAAATTTGGAGACAGGGTTGCAGGATACGTGGACATACTTACCCGAACTGGTGACGATGATATTTACATAAATCGGTTGAAAGATTCTGACTTTTTTGTCAAAATGATCAAGTTCTGTGACATTATGTCCAACTTGGAAGATCTTCCAAACAGCGGACTTGATGACAAGGACAAACTTGCGTATCATGAAAGGAAAGAAAAAATCATTATGGCAATACTTCCAGAAATTCTAGAAAAACTTGATTGATCAAGAAAATATGATCAATACAATTATATGGGGTAAAGTATATACTACTTTGTGGAAAAAGTAAGAGTCTATATCGCAACAGGAAAAAGCCGAAAGATTATCCGTGATGCAAAAATTGCGGAGAAAAAAGGACAAGTCATAGATTGGCAACAAGTCCTGCAATTGTCTCATGAAGCCAGAGCCATTGGAAAAGAAAACCAAGTCAGGGCAGTGGGAGAGAGAAAGTGAGAAAGTCAGCAGGAAAAGCAAAAGAAAAATTTATAGTTTATGCCAAAGTCTACAAACTTGTAGACGGCAAGTATGTGCCAGAAAATAACAGTGATACTTTGTTAAAAAGAACACATCATTCGGAAGGAATAGGTCTTAACGAGTTCAAGAGCAGTTGTAACGGTGTAGACCTTGCAAACGCAATGGAACTTCTTGTGTCAAAGAAAAAGTGGATCAGGGAACTGAAAAAATTGAAACAGGGAAAAGAAATCAAAATCCCAAGCAGTCATTATCCTCTTGACGTGTCATATCTTAACGATGAGGAGAAAAAGGAACATGAGAAGGAACTAGAGTCAGAGATAGCAAGGATAAGCGATACCCAGATCAACGGACTTGACGCAGTGGCACACAAGGTGTCATTCAATGATGGGGGAGAGCAGATACTTACCGTGTTTAATGTTAAACAGAAAGAACGAAAGATAATGAAATCCAAATACATAAGGTCAAACAGCAAGTTGGCAAAGTGGATTCACCAGAGATTCGAAAAGTATTCAAGCAATCTGAACTGTAAGATGCCAAGATACCATATCAACAGAAGGGACATGGTGAAAAAGTTTGGAAGTTACATGATGGAAGAGACATCTGACTGTACCTGTATTGGAAGGTGTTGGACTGGAGGATGGAACTTGATCTGGATTGACGTAAACTACCATGATTTGAAATGGGGAGATGATCCAAAGGAGTTTAGAAAACACTTGGACAATACCATCGCACACGAGATGGTTCATCTAAAGTTTGACAGAAGAAGTCATCCATTGCATGTTAAACATGACGGAAGCAAACAACGCAGAGAGTTTAATAGGAGAGTAAACCAAGTCGTAAGAGGTAAGAAATATGATTAAGTATGCTGATGAAGAATTTCATTTAGACTATGATGAAATAATGCGTGACTCATTGACACTAATTAGCAGTATCAAGAAAAGATCTTATGATGACAAAACAAAGACTTTCAAGTCCAACGGAAGAAAGTTTGTAAGACATTGTGGAATAAGCAATGAGGCACTTTACAACAAGTTGGGTGGTTGGAAAGAAAGTTGGAGCTTAGTCAAGGGTATTCATCTTACAGGACATGGAACTGGAAGACAACACATGTGGGTTAGAACGGGAAACTGCACAATATTTGATGTTGCCCGTGACCAATTCGGTGACACAAAAGAAGTTCATTTAATTGACTATCATGATCCACGACATAAAAATTACATAGAAACTGACATAGTAAAAGATGATGATGGTGAATATATGGGGGACAGACCACATGAGTTTTATGAAGACATAATGAGAACTAGAAATAACAGATACAATCAAAAATATGACCAAGTACATAATCAGATATTTGATGAACTAACCCAGACATCCAAGCCATTGGATGAAACTGTATTCAACATGTTCAGGGATGCTATAGTATGACTTATATGAGACAAGTGTATATTTAAGATATGTTAGATCCAAGAAATGCAAACTTTGAACATTCTTTTCCAGAATGTGACAACTGTAAAAACATATACGAGCCAGACGAGTCGTTCGAGGATGAGAATTATTGTCCAGAATGCTCTGTAGAGTTCCAATACGAAAGATATGCCAACAGCCAGTATCAGGAGAATGACTGATGTTTGAAGAAATGGATGACCAAGACGTAAAGATGTTCTATGAAAAACTTGTACTTTTTGAGGAAATGGGGTTGTTTGAATCAATGTTTGACAAGGGATGTGATGACGAGGAGGAGATACTTAAAAATCACCAGAACGACAGGCTTTATGTAAAGTGCCTTGAATGTGGTCATAAGATTGAGCAAAGCAAGTGTGACAAGTGTGGAAGCAGAAAAATGGAGTTGTATTCAGAATGAGTTATATGAACAAGAATAATATGTGCCTTGTATGTTTCAAGCCACCACTTGAAGGATATGGAAACATGCTGATAAAACACCACATATCATACTTTCCAGAACGTATTGCATTCGTACACTATGACTGTCACAAGAAAATTCACATGGAACATACTACTATCCCACACCTCATACAGTACAAGGAGGGGGATTCTCGCAAGTTTTATGACATAAAGAATGGAAATAACAAGAAAGACCTGTAATAATTGTGAGGGGGAACACTACTTTACCCAGTTCGATGACGGACACAAGTTCTGTTGGAACTGTTATTCCAGCGATTAATTTATTAATGACCTGTTTTATTATATCTTAATGAATGATAAAATACGAGAATATATAGAAGATTCATACAACGAGATGAAAGAGAAACTCATAAAACTCAATAAAGGGGTTCAAGAGGGAAAAATGACACCAGAGGACTTTGTAAAAGAACGAAAAAATATGGTAGAGTCATATCAAAACAAGAGAAAGGAACTGGAATCAGATGAGATATAGTTGCAGGTTTTGTGACTTTGTCATAGAAGGTCAGACGCAGATAACATTACAGATTATAGAGCATGACAGAACACATCCAGAAAACGAGATAGAGAATTTCAAGTTTAACGAAGCAGACGGGAAAAAGCCAAAATGTCATGCTTGTGGGTGTGAAGAGGATCATGAAGTGTAACACATGCGGTTACATATGTCTAAGAGGAAAAACCTGTCCGTTTCCAAGATGTGAGGGAAGGTTAATTGAAATATAAGTGCTTTGAATGCACGTTCATAACTTCTTCAGAAGAAGAGTACGATGATCACGTTCAAAGGCACTCATGCGAACATGATACTGTTACAAGTTGGGGAGAGTCAGTATTCTGTACAGATTGTGGAAAGAATATGCTTTAATAATTCAAAAACGTGACAAAATCATGGATGGTACGGAAGATATTGTCAATGACTGTATTTTGTTGTACAAAGAAATAAAAAAATCACTAAAACTACATGGATTTGTAAGTCTTGACGGTACTGAAATAGATGACGAAAACGTATCAATAGGAATAGGTTCTGACTATCACACCTCGCTCATTACACAATGCAAGAAAAATGGGGAGGTTATTGCAGTAAGTATAGAGATAGATCTTGAAGAAATAGTGATTTACGGGGGAGATTTGGATACATATATAGCAGATGAAAAACAAGTAAAACATAAATCATTCTCACTGAACCAGAAAATGGAAGCCTCAAAATATTTTGAGTCGTTGCTTGGAAGCATAGGCAAGTAAATGCTTAAGTACTGGATATATATTAGTAAACATTATGTCCGTTATGACCTATATTTTAGACTTAAATACTCAATGTTTATCTAATCAGTATAGGGAATTGAAATGATAGACGGATACGAAAAACATACATGCACTGAATGTGAAACAATGTTCACAAGTAACGAGGAGTTACAGCAACATCATACTATTGATCACGGCTTAATTATTGAAAACTCTATTGAATGGAGTGATATTCAACCTGAACAAAAAGTTGAGGAAACCGATGACGGCTTCACGGCAGACGGAAAAACCGTTACATTCAGTGACGAGGACAAACCAATAGCAGAATCATACTTGACAGAAACTGCAAAGTTGCAAAGAGTCATGGTTGCCTCAGAACAAAGACTGAAACTCGCAAGAGACGAAATCAAGGCTTCAGAGGCAGAAACAAACGCCTTTTACGAGCAATTCCTTGGTGAATCCAATGGACAGGATTTTAGTTCGGGTGCAGGAACAATCAAACCGTTAGACACCCCAAAATTCAAGTATTCCAAGAATAACAAATTAGCAGATACAATTAATACCAAAGGTTACAATCCAAATCCAAACGCAGGATTATATGACAATAAAGAGTTTAAAGAAGGCGGAGACCATCTTGAAGATCCGTTGGCAAAGGAAGACTTTGAAGTTTCCTTTTACAGTGGAGAATCAAAAGCAAGTGAAGATTATGGAAATCATAATCGTATAAATCAACCTGATATACAAGTACATGGATTTCCACGAGATGCTGAAGGACATGCAAGAGCAAGTTGGGATAGAGCAAGTATAGATAGTAGAAAATACTTTTTAGAAAGTATTGGAATGAGGGAAGATCCATATAGCCCATTTTATAGTTTATCAGGATATACACAAGGAAAGTTGGCAACTCATGTTCAAAATAATTATCTAGGAACTTATGAATCAAAAGCAAATGAAGGTTTGAATGAATGTACTAATTGTGATGGATATGGTAAAGAAGAATGTGATAACTGTATTCAATCAGGTAATTCATTTGTGGTAAGATGTCCTGAATGTGATGGACACGGTAAAGATGATAATGATGATATTTGTGGTGAATGTGGTGGAGATGGTGAAGTTTTATGTGATGTTTGCGATAATACTGGTGAAATTACATGCAATGTTTGTGGTGGAATTGGAGAGGTAAATGAATCAAAAGCAACTGAAGATCAACATACAGACGCTTGGGATGAAAAATATGGTCAAGACTTGTGTCCAATATGTAAAGATAGTGGAAATTGTAACTCAATGATATTTCATGCCAAACTATGGAATGATGTTAAAGAAAAACCTGCAAATGAATTTAAATTTGGGGAGTATGAAGTAAAATGTGATTGTGATAAAGATCCAGACTGTAAAACATGTGGTGGCAAAGGAACAAACACTTGGTCAAGCACAGTGGGTAAATCAGACGAGTCACTAAAGGCAGACTGGGATGACTCAGGTTATGAGGAAAAATACTCTTGGCTAAAAGACTTGGGAGTGGAAGACGCATTCAAGTATGCAAACATGACACTTTACGAACTACCTGAGCCAGTATGGAAAATAGTTAACGAGGATTACGTTAAAGGATTTAAACAAATGACTGGTGAATCATACACTCCAGACCAAAAAGACACAGTAGAAACATCAGAAGAGAAAATCATCTCTAGAAAACTGGATGGAACTCCAGTTGGACAAATTGCAAGAGAGTTAGTATTATGGGATAATATGTCAGAAGACGAGGCAGAAAAAATGGTTTCAGAAACCGAGCCAAGTGACAACGACATGTCAGCAAAATCTTTATTTAATAAAAAATACTCAGAGTTAAACGAAAACGAACTTGCAGAGATGGAACTTTATGATGTATAGATGTAAAATCTGCTCAGAACATTATTTGAGTACAGAGTCATTACAAGACCATCAATTTGCCTCACACACACAAGAGGCACTTGAGGCATTCGGAATTACCAAACAAACAGTCAAAGTTTCACAAGACTGGCAAACACGTTCAAACGAGAGCAAAACAGAAATACTTCATTCCCTTGGATATACACCAAGCGACATTCAGACACTTATTTCACTAGAATTTTATCAATTTGGCTCAAAGGTAAAAAAAGAAATCGGGGAAGTTTTACACAAGTCAACCCCAGTCAAACAAAGAGCACAAGCAGTAGAGTCTGACGAGAACAAGACATACAAAAACATGTACGACTCTTACCTACAAGCACGTTCAGCACAAATCAAAAAACCTTTCCAAGACGGAGCAACAGAGGCAAAAGCAACTGAAGAAGCAAGTGAAGATTGTCCAAAATGTGGTCATGTAAAAGGTTCACATTCATCACCAGCTAGTGGAGATACTATTTGTTATGGCAGTTCTGATTGTACTTGTGCAATGACATTTCCGCCTGAAGGAGAATCAAAATCAAATGAAAAAGAAGAATTATTATCAGATATAATCGCTAAAATTAATAAAAAATATGGTGGTGACGAGGAACAAGAAGAAGAAGGTGAGTCAGTAGCAACTGAAGAAGGATTTAATTCATGGTATTATTCAACAAACTGGGATAAAAATTCACCTCAACTCAATATAGATTTAAAAGAAAAAACATTGTCTTATTTTGGATTGCCAGAAGCATGGGCTTATTTAAAATGGGAAGATATACCACAACAAGGTAAAGATAAAATATCATCTGAATCAAAAGCAAGTGAACGAGATCCATCAAGTTATAGTGATGGATACTTACAGGCAGGGCGAAGGAAACTATTGAAAAAGGCAAAAGAAGATGGAGTGTGTCCTGTATGTGCTGAGAAATGGGATGGCAGTGAAGATTTTTGGGAAACACATTTTGTAAATAAACATAGATTAAATGAATCAAAAGCAAGTGAAAAAACAGGATATCGGAAAAGACCTACTGGACACGGCACTTACGTTTATGAGGAAAAATCAAAAATAAATTGTCAAAACTGTGATAAGGAAATTTATGAAACTGACGGTGATACTTTTCATACAACCAAATGCCGTTATTGTGGACACGTAAATTTAACAAATGATCTAACCTATGAATCAAAAGCAAGTGAAGGAAGAACTATGGAACAAGTTTGGAATCAAGCAAGTCCAAGTCAAAGAGAAGGTATTATGATTGAGGGTGGTATAGAATATGAAGAAACAGGACAATCATATTTCGGAGATGATGGAAATGACAGTGATTCTTTATTGCATAATTTAGATGATTCTGGAACAGATTCAGGTAGATGGTCAGCACAGAATAAATCTGCTATGGATTCATTGTCAAATACCAGTTATGGAAATTTACCAACTAATATAAGAGATAGAGTTGATAGTGGTATTATCAGTTATGGTTTAAATTTGGAAGGAGAATCAAAAGCAAGTGAAGGATTTGATCAAGGTGGTATAATTGGATATGTAGATGCCAAGTGTAAAACTTGTGGAGTAAAGTTTAATTCACCACAGATGATGGATGCTCATTACAGGGACAACCGAGATCACGAATCTAACCTTAGAGATTTGAATGATGCATCTGACATAAGTGTGTGGACTGAATCAAAAGCAAGTGAAGCATTGAAATCACACACAGACTATCATAAACTAATTAACAGTACTCTTTCAGGAGAGACAAGCATAGAATGTTCAAAATGTGCCAAAAAATTCAAGGGACAAGAGTCACTTAACATACACTACAACGATAAACATGCAGATTCAGAACTAAAGTCATTAATTGGCGAATTAAAAGCAAATGAAGAAATAGAATACACAGGTGGAGATTATTGTGATAAATGTGGTACAGAATTTGAGGATAAAGGTGAATGTAAAAAATGTAATGCACAAGGAGAGGCAAAAATTGGAGATTGGGATGATGATAGAATAAATATCAGTGTCATGGGTGATAATGGTGAATTTAAAGATGTAAAAGACTTACAGAAAGAAGAGGGAGAGGCAATGGTTGAGGACATTGTACATAAAACAGATTCTGGAGTAGACATAACACACCCACAAGACGAGTGGTGTGAACTATGTGACAAGCCAACAACCAGTTTTGAAGTGAGTGATGATGATTATGATGAAAAAGTGGAGGACTTGATGAAGGATGAGGGAGTTGACGAGATTACAGACTTTGACGAAGAAGAGAAAAAAGATTTCTTTGATGACGTAGATGACATTAAAACAACAGACGAGGAACAGACAGAAGACGGAGAGGCAGTGGGATTATCAAATAATTGGGATGATGATGAAAAAAGAATGGATGGAGATGCACCACAGGTAGAAGATAATCCTTATCCAACATATATAGAAGACGCAAGAGACCAAATGCAAAATGATATTAAATCTTTGTCAAATCCATATGATCTTACAACTGACATAAAAGGAAAACCTTGGCAACAAAAAGGAGAATCTTTGACTGAGGAACAAGAACTGCAACAGGCAAGAGAAAGTCTAGCACCATTAAACAAACTTGATGACGAGAAATCCAACGTAACCAAGGCATTTGAGAGTGGAGCTAGTGCGGAAGATATTTATTCCAAGGTTGGTGACACTACTCAGGACAGAGGTTCAGAAGATGACTTGACTGATATTTATAATAAAGTAGATGTTAAACTAAACTTGGAGAAAGTATAATGTCATTTAAAGACGATATTTCCGAGGCAAAATCAAAAGAATTAAATTATTTCCACAAAGCAAACGAGGACTTTGCAGACGATATTATAGAATCAAACACAGAATGTTGGAATTGTCATCAAGACATTCCTATGGGAAAAAAGTATTGTAAATTACATTGTGGTCATCACGCAGAAGATTTTGATGACTTTACTGGAAAATGCAAAGGATGTGGAACATCATTAAACGTAAACATGATGATGACAATGCCGTCAGCGGAAGCAAAGGCAACAGAGGCAAAGATTGAAAGATCAGACGGTTCAATGACAATTGACGGCAAACAGGTAATTAAAATATGGGAATCAATGCAAGGATGGTACTGGTATGCAGTTGAAGACCAAGGTGAATATACTGGAGTAGGTGCTGATGGCAATGACATTCAGGCACATGCTTGGTTCGGATATGTTCAGGCTGACTTTAACGAATGGGGAACTTTTGATTCCAAAGAATTAGAAAGAGCAGGAGTATGGACAGTTCCAAAATCAAACTGGGGTTGGACAGGAAAAATGGAAGAATCAAAAGCAAGTGAATTTTCACCATTGGAATTATATGATACCATTGAACCTTTATGGAATAATTTATCAGAAAATGACAGAAAAAAAATTATAATCAACACAACATATGGTTTTGTTGGACAGGACAACAATGTAAAAAGTAATTGGAATCAAATAGATCATATGACACAGCAAAGAATCGCAGATAATTGGGATAATGCATTTAATATGATTGATGAAGATAAAAAAATCATATATGGTTTAGAATCAAAAGCAAGTGAAGGACATATTTGGGGAGATTGGTTCAGTGACAATTTCAAAGAGGTATATACTATGGATCAATCTGGAACTTATAGATGTAAACACTGTGATGCATGGTTTGATATGTACATGCACTCTCAAGAAGTTGCAAAATATCACTTAGCAGGACACGGTATTTTAACTGAATCAAAAGCAAGTGAGGATCGAGATTGGGATGGTCGAAGTGATTTAGAAAAATTAGAAAGAGATCAAGAGTTGAGTAAGCAATTTTGGAATAAATCTAGTACACTAAATGAAATTCCAGATTCATATCACAAAGAATCAGTAGCAAGTGAAGTAGACCAAGAAATAATTACAAGACTAGAACAGGGAAGAGCTATGTTTGAAGCAGATGTGGATACAAGTCTATGGGATATGGCACATGGAATATTTCTTGAATTTAAATTATCAAGTATGGATGAAGCAGTGAAAATTACTAAGGATTGGTATTTTTCAACAACTGATACTGGTTATTACAAAGAATCAAAAGCAAGTGAAGCAAATGGATACATAGCATTTTATGAGGATCAACAAACTGAAATTTATGCCGATACATCATACGATGCACAGCAAAAAGCAATAGACTTTTTCAACCCACCAGAATCAAAAAAACATACCGTTACAGTAATGATTGCAGAACAAGACGGTGAACAAGTAACACATACTTTTACTGAAGCAAGTGAATATACGTTAGAAGATTTAGAAAGAGTTGGAATTGATTGGGATAATTCTAGTGTAGCAGAAAGAAAACAAATCATAATTGATACTCATAATGGTTATACAGAAGGTCATGATGATAACATTGTAAAGAATTGGAATGAGTTGTCTAATCATACTAGAACAATTATTACACAAGGAAAATCAAATGAATCAAAAGCAAGTGAAGATGATCTTGATTGGACAAAAGATAAACCCGAAGGAGGTATTCCTTTTTATTGTCCATTATGTCACATGACCATTGAAGAAAATGCAACATGGGATGGGGTATTTTATCATAACGCACAAATTCACAACATGACTGATGAGGATGCAGAAATATTGGCAAAAGGATTTACATATTCAAATAGTCCACCTACGTCATTTGAATCAAAAGCAAGTGAAGGTAGATTTAGAGTTGCAGATCAGGGAGAGATGACAATATATGATACTTTAGAAGAAGCAACATCTCACGCAAAAGTATCTGGTAGTCCAATTTGGGATATGGATAAGAAAGAATTTGTTTGGTTTGGAGAATCAAAAGCAAATGAATCAAAAGAAGAAGAACATGGTTTTACCATATCTGGAAATAAAGCAAGATGTAATACTTGTCAATGGATTTATGATAAAGACGAAGATGAAGAATGGAAAGGTCTAGCAGAACATGAACAAGATCATAAAACACATGGAAATGATTTTGTTAGAATGGTAGGAGAATCAAAAGCAGATGAATCAGAAGACGTGTTTATGTATGACGGAACTGGAGACAGTGACGGAGTAGGATATTGGTGGGACTTTGAACTTCCAATCGATGAGATGAAACATGAACAATTGAGTTCTATTTTAGGAATTGATCAATATAAGGCATGGGCATTTATGACTTCAGCAGAACAGGAAAGAGTAAAAAACTATAAATTAAACAGAATGATGACTAATGAAGCACAACTAATGAAAGAGATAAATGACGGTTGGGAATTTTCAGTTATAGACCACGGCTATGGCGGTGGAAATATGGGTAATTCACCAGATGTCGGATTATTGGAAGTTGGAATATTTTCTCCAGATACTGGCGATATTAACGGTCAAAAGAGTGCAGTTCAAGGATACATGACTCAGGAAGACGTAGACGGACTACTTTCGACATTCAGAACAGATCCAGCAATTGCATTCAGATCAATCGGGGGAGAATGGATATTTGCAGGACAACAAGGACTGGAATATCAGTCAGATACTGCAAGAGACGATTAAAATGAAGTGTCCTTACTGTGGGGATGAAATTCCAGAATACTCAAACCTAGACTTTCACGTTCAGACCGAACACGGATTCAGTGTACCAGCCCAATATACACAGGATACCATTACACGTGCAATGAAAGATCCAGATAATGACAGGATTGAATCGTTTGAATATACGCAGAAACAGTTGGAAGACGCAAAAAACTGGTGGGAAAAGGCAAAACTTCCGCACGAGACAGAGCCATGGAACGAGTTGAGAATAGGTGTCAGACAGAAGATAATTGGAAGGTATGCAGACTATATGTACAACAAACATATCACTGGGGAGGGACAGCGTGACCTCAAACCTACTGGAAAGAATCACGGAATAGACTTTTACACAGACATGGCACTTGACGATTATATGAACAATACTTACCACACACCAGAAGAATATGAGAACGCATTATACGGCATTGACAGTGAATCATACGGTGCAGAAGACACTGCAATGAAGAGATACGGTGTTCCAAGAAAACTTCCAAACGGGGATGAAATTGTTGATTCAGCATACGGAACTGAGCTACACGCAAAGGACTGGTGGGATTCCAAGACTGTTAAGAATGAAAAGGGGGATGGAAAGAGCAGAAAATGGGAAGACTTAGATCCGTCTGAAAGGAAGGGAATAAGAGAGATATTTGAAGACAAGGTTAAAGGAGACTATTTACGGGAATCATTTGATCAGTTGATGATACTTGATCAGCTTCCGATTGGAACTATTCTTACAATGATGGTACAAAGAGTGTTGCCTGACTTGGAATTTTTGCCGTCTAGGATACAGAGAAGGGTACATGCATTTGTCAGCGGTGAGTCTGTAGGTGAAGAGTGGTTTGGAGCTGGTGAGGATGATGATCCGATAAGGATAGAAGATCAGATTAAACTGTTACGAGACCTAGGAATTGCAGACAAGACTCTGAGGGAACTGGGATATATCATACCACACGAGACAGACGATGGCACTGCATGGATTAAAGAGGCAAACGCAACAGAGTCATGGAATTGTTCCATATGTGGAAAGGAGTTTGGTGTTGCAGGTAATAGTGGAGAAGGAGAAAGATTCCAACATTTAATGTCTCATAAATCAAAATCAAGTGAAGCATTATTAATTTGCCCTAACTGTAATAGTCTCGATATACTTTATTCAGAACTAGGAAGTGAATGGAGTAAGTGCAATAATTGTGGAGAGGAATTTATTGAAGGAGCAAAACCATCAGGACAAACAACAAGTTCAACAAATGATTATAATGTACCTATAGAAAGAGATCACGCATTCGGTTGGGATAATGTTTTCCCAGCACATAATAATGAATCAAAAGCAAACGAAGAGTTTAGGGAAGAGGAGCATCCAAGAGATCACGGCAAGTTTGCCAAGAAAAATGGATCATCAGACGATTTTAAATTTACAGAACCCAATGCTTCTGTAGGGAATCAAAAAGGCTGGAGTACATCAATATCAGGAATGAGTAATTATCAGAGTGCTAAAGATCTAGAAGATGATGACATACCATCAAAAAAATTAGTAAAAGATGCAGTAAAACTGTTCGAGGAAAAAAATTCATTGATAGATGTTAAAAGTTCCTATAATGGCAATGGATTTTCTTTTGGTACAACAGAAAGAATGGATGGAGAGGATGTGTCTGTAAGATATCAACTTGAACCGATAATAAAAGGAGGTTATAGAAATGAGCAACTTGTAGGATTTCATTTTAAACTACCAAGTTATATTAGTGCAGATGACTTGAAACTGGTTGGATTGGGTGATCATCCAGTAAAATCTACACCTTACAATAGAAATGGTTTTTATCAGTATCTGTTAATTAGTGCAAAAAACATTAACTTGCTTCAAACCATTGCAGAAAAAAGTGATGATTTGATTGACCTTGCATTAAAGTCAAAACTTTCTTCCGACAGACGTGATCGTGAACGTAAAGAAAAAAGAGTAGAAAGAATAAAAACAGTACATGATACCACACAGTCATTTGTTAAAGGTCTAACAGATGAATTTGAATTGTACAAGCCAGTACATGAACCAAATAGGGAAAATCAACAGTATTATAATCAAATTGATAAAGATGGTGGTCAATACATTATATTTGACAAAGAGATAAATGGATATCCTGATAACAGTTTATACATCAAACCAAATTATTCAAAACATGTAGACGATGACGTATCTGTTACATATGACCTAACGGACTCACGTTCTAGTTCTGCCTCATTCCTAAACAAATTAAACGAGGATGAGGTAAAGAGTATTATAGGCATAGTTAAGAATAAAATAAAAAGAAAAGAAGACACGTCATTGGAATCAGTGTCAGTAGAATTTTATTTTCCATTAGAGGCAACCGAGGGTGGATTCGGAAGTGGTAGAAAAGGTCATTCTTCATGGATGAGAGACATGGAATATGGGGGAAACTACAAAGTATGTCCAAACTGTAATGTAAACACATCATTTGAAAACAACAAATGCCTCATTTGTGGCAATTAATAAATACCACCCAAAGACTTATAATACTATGAATCAGAGACTACAGACAGAGGAAATAAAGAAGCGTATAGCAAAACTTCCTCGGTTCAAGTCAAAGTGCTATGTATGCGGATGCAAGATCTCAAAAAGGGGGATGACATTCCATCATCTGTGGTACATATTCAATGACGTTGTATACAAGAACTATCCAAAGAATACTTCAGGACAACTACAGTATTATAAAGACCTAGAGCCACTGATAAGAGAAAACCCGAAACGATTCCTGTACGTATGCAACACGCATCATCAGGCAATAGAAAGAATAAGCAGATACGGAGACGATTTGTTCAAGAAACTGTTAAAGGCTAGAAAACTTACACGGGCAAACAAATGATCCATTAGACTTTTATATCATATAATTTGTAGAATCAATATTAGATTAATCTGTCTAACAAAATAAACTTGGTAAACCCACGAAATAGGACATAACGTTTTGTAACAGGGTTTACCTTGTTTTCCCTTTTGACCTCATTGAAGTCACTATTAATAAGAACAACATATTATAAAAGTATTAGTGTTTTAATTTTTAGATTTCCAGACCAAAAGAATCTGTCAAATTTTGGAACTGTTTGTATTTTTCCAGATACATTCTTCCCTTGTCAGTTATGACAAAAGTGTTGTGACCGTCAAACTCTATCTTGTTTATGAGTCCAGAACCTGTCATGTTTTCAATAAACGATTTGAATCTGGTATGAGATATGTTGCCCTTTCTTATCAGGGTTGTTACCTTTATTCCATTAGAACCCTCAAATTCCGTGGCACTTAAGAGATCTCCCATGATCTGTATATTATTCCTATTCATATTACTCATATGGAAATCTTATCCTATATAAGTCAACCGTTGATTTATATTGAATATATCATTGTATGAATAATAATGAAGTCTGATTATCTTAGAAAATATAATTTTTTAGACGAATGTAAGGACTATTTGAGGACAATAAATTTCAACGGATTTAATGATCTTGAGGATTCAAAATATGATCATATGTTTCAACGTGCAATGGACAGGATAAAGTCGGCAGTTGACAACGAGGTTTACCAACATTCTGACAACGTGTCATACGAGATAATATCGTTTGTAATAGCAGTAAAAATAATACAAGCCACTGGAAACAAAAGACTGTTGAAAAGGTTTGTATTGTATGAGTCAATGGTAGTGGAACAGTCGCTTCAGTCCGACTTTGATGACGAGAATATAAGAAACATATTGCTCAAGAAATTCAGTGATTTGGACAGTGTGGAGAAGGATGGTTCTGAGTACAAGGTGTTGGTTTCAGAATATATGACAATGATGAGTCAGTTCAACGAACCAGAGTGGAGACTTGTAAACCAAAAGGTTGATCATGGATTTGTATTAATCAAGAAAAGCAAGTTCATCAGACTTATGAGAATAGGAATAATGAAGTATCTAGAAAAAATGATTTCATCTAATCATCTTAAACTCCCAAGCATGTTTGACGAATATGTTGTTACTGCAAGGGGTTTTCTGGAGGATTTTGCAGTAGTTCCGATGAGCAAGACTTATCCACCATGTATGGTATCAATAATTGACCAGATAAATAGGGGGGAGAATCCCAACAACATAAGCAGGGTAATACTCACAACATACCTGCTAAACAGGGGGATTAGTGTGGAGGATGTGGCAGAAACATTCAACAATACACCAGACCATGACAGCAGGAAGACGGAATATTACATATCAAAACTGGTAGGATACAAGTCATACGGGTGCTCAAAGATAGAGTCTTACGGACTTTGTCATAGAAATGAAAAATGTGGAAACATAAAGAATCCAATGCATTTTAAAGATTGATAAACAACAAAAATACTTGAAAAATATGGAAGATGATTTCCTCATAAACAGTAAGGGAAACTATATCTATGTAAAGGTGGATATTTCAGGAAACCCAAGATGCGAGATATGTGACGGTGTGATGATAGAGTTGGAGGGTGGAAGGTATCAGTGCCCGAAATGTAAGCCGTTTGCGTAAAGTTAATAAACAGTATTATGTTTTAATCATATAATGGAACTACAATGTCCTATGTGTGGAAGTAAGGCAGTTAAAGACAGTTGTAATGGGTGTCAGATGTGGTTCTGTTCTGAACACATATACAGGCATAGAAACTGTTCACATGGCAGATAGTTCATATTCCTAGTCGTGGTTAAATCAACATGTTTATATACTATAATGTATATTATATAAGTAATGCATTGCTCTGTATGTGGAGTGTTAATGGAGTCCGTAGACGTGGAACAAACCGTTAAACGAAAGGATACTTGTGGTAAGGATCACGTTCTTATGGCATTCTGTCCAACTCACGCAAGTATGTTGTTACAAAAACCAATAATTATGTGATGATTGTTGGTGAACATTCTTTTTCAATAAAGTTAATATTTAGTTAATATGCATGATAATATTATGGAAAAATATCAAATGGATAGGAAGACAGTGAAACTTGTATATGACTGGTTTCATAAGGCATATCCAGAATACATGACCAACGAGGACTGTACGGAAAAAGAGATGTTATTGGTGGCTGATTTGGAACAATATTTAATAAACCATGAATGATGATTTACTGTCCAAACTGTAACGAGATTATGGAAGAAGGTGGGGACATTGTTAGATGCAATAACAAAAAATGTCATATAGAAGTAAAATTGAGAAAAGAGGTAAGTTAATATGTGCAAACTTATATCAATCAGTTAATATGGTACAATGCACTATCTGCAAAAAAGGGTTCATAACAGAAACCGAAGTTTTTGAACTCAAAGAAAAAATCAATACATATGAAACAAAAGTACAATTGGTATTCTGTTCAAACGTAATGTGTGATTATAACGAAAGGGTATATTCCTAACGATTTATATATCATGTGATTGTTATCTTTTGTAATGAAATGGAAATACTCACTTCAATTCATGAATGAAGAAGGTAATTGGCAAGAGGTTGACGTTTTTGAATCACTTCAACAGGCTTTTGAATCAAAGAACACACTAAGTGTACAGATGTCAAAGGTTGTAGACCTTGAAACAAGCAATGAAGTTTACAATTCATAAATTACAACACAAACTCTTTTATAATATGTTGACGTAACAGAACTGTTGTTACTGGATGGAGAATGGATTGATTGTGTCAAATGTGGTGACGTGATAGTGGATAAAGGTATTCCATTATGCACAGATTGTCATGAATAATTGATACGATTATCGAACAAGTATTTGCGATAGACTTATATGTTGACGTAATTATATTATTTTAATTGTTTTCCAAAAAAATTACAATAAATCTCGATAAAAAAGATGATATTATACACTTAGAGCCGATTTCAGACATTCATATTGGACATGCTGGTTTTGACGAGGACTTTTACAAGAAACGAATAAATGCAATTTGCAGAGACAAGAACAGATACACATTCTTTGGTGGAGACTGTCTTGACGCTATTACAACATTTGATAAACGATTCAATCCAGATATGTCACTTGAACATGACATAGACAACCAGAGACAAAGATGGCAGAATCTGTCGCAAAAACTTATGAATATTCATCAGGATCAAATTAGTAAAAAGAATGGAAATGAGAAAGTATGGGCATTTTATCAGGGCAATCACGACTACAAAATACCTCAAATCAGCAGAGCATATCTTGAAAATACCATGTGTGATCCAAACAATTTAACATTTATGGGAAGTCGTGGAGTATTAGGACTTGAGATAAAATACAATAAAAAAATACTAGCACAATGGTCTATCCTGTTTATTCACGGTTCAGGTGGGGGTAAACCAGAAAGAATGATGGAACAAATGAAACATAATGCTTATCATGACGTATTCCTATGTGGTCACTTACACCAGAAAAGATACCAGTCTGAAATAGCATATGACTTTGACTGGGGAGAGGGAAAGGTATGGGAAAGAGACATACATTTAGGAAACACGGGAACATTCTGTAAGACTTTGGTAGAAAATGCAGACGGATATATGGATCGTAAAAACGAGATTATAGGTTCAAGATTGGGAACATTGACACTTTCATTTAATGCAGAAAGAGGTGTGATTCACGGACATGTCTAAGTCACAACCAGTACGAAACAACAAGATTATAGTAAAAGATCCTATATTTGATGAAAGAAAGCCAGTAATGGTTAAAAAGATAGAATCACAGAAACCGTCACTTCGTCTTGAACTGTTAAAGTTCTTTGAAAAAAATCCAGATATGAGGCTCACAATGAGGGGTTTAAGGATAGAAATAACCAAGCAGTCTGGTGCTGAAATGGGGAGGGGAAGCAGACAGTTTGAAAGAACCCTAAAGGAACTTTCAGATGACCATATAATAAAGAGGAGTAAATGTGAGTGTCATAATTCCAACATGTATTCATATAACAACCATGTAATAACCGACTCCGAGGGGGATTATGTGACTACAAATAAAACAGAAATGAGGCTTATGAAGGCTATGAGAGAATACGGTGAACTTACAATTCCGTTCTGTACAGAAACGCTAAAAATCCCAAAAAGGACTGCTGGAGGAGCTCTTGACAGACTGTTTAAAATGGGGGTGTTCAGTAGTACATATGAGACAAGGATAAAGAACAGTCGTGGATGTGTTTATCACGTATATTACCCAAGCAATTATGGCACACCAAGAAATGTTTAATTAAAAGAATCATTATTTACAAGTAATGGGTTTCACACCACTTGAACATGAATGGATTCAGAATATCATACATATGATGACCAATATATTGAAACTTGATACAAAAATAACATATACCACCAGTCTGGAGCACTTTAACAGATATCATGCAGTTGGTACAAAAACCACCAAGGATGACATGGGTTCGGCAGACACAGATTATGGCTATATTTGGATAAACCCAAAAGAACATGGAAACAGACCTGTATCTGAATTAATGAATACCATAATACATGAATTACTTCATATCAAATATCCAGACATGAGTGAAGAGGATATAATCAAGGAAACGGACAAATATGTGCCACTTCCAAAGTAAATGTTTATAACGAAAACTTTATTAACTAAGTATTATGGCAGAGAGTGAAATTATACAGAGTACAGTAATGATAATTATAGGTCTTGCAATAACTGGTATAACTGGCACTATTGTAGGATACTTTAGAACTAGGTCAAAATGCCTAAGAGAAATGCAAAAAGACCTAAATGATATGTCAAAACGTAATTTCAGGATAGAAAAAGCCATAATCATACTCGCACGTATGGTTGACGAGCAGACTGACAAGGCACATCCAGAACTGAACACCGACCTTGACGGACTTATAAAGGAAATTCTACGTGCTGGTGACGATTAAACTTTATATATCTCTAGTTTCAACCCCTTTTAGATATGACAGATCCAGTTCTAGTAACAACACTAGCAGTAATTTGTGGTGCAGTATTAAACACCGTTAGAGGATATGTAAATGCAAATGGGGAAACCTATTCAATGCGTAAATTCCTTGGTGCTATTATTGTAGCAGTTTTCGCTGGTGTTGCTGTTGCTCAAACAATGAGCTTAGCCACATTGGGTATGACAGAGATGATTCTTATCGGCTTGACCGTTGGTTTCTCTATTGATTACGCAGTATCAAAGGCAAAAAAAGAATTAAGCGAATAAATCAAAAAACGCTATCTTTTTATTCTACCCTTTTTTTATATTATACATGACTGATAAGGCTAAACCGTTTTGTTTCATCATCGCAAGTAAGGATGAGTTTGAATCAAATATTGAAGAACAGTATGCACCTATAGACGAATGGAAACACAAGTGGACACCAAACAAGTTTGTAGACCGAAACGGAAAGACAAGGGAGTTTGGATATGTTACTTACAAAGTACTCAACGGTTCAAGATCATTTCCAGACGACACATTTGAGGAGACTGCACTAAAGGTTGCACTCAGACAATGGGGATTGAGAACAAAGACAATCAGATTCAAGAGGGAAAGAGATCCTAACAAGACGGCAGATATTATTTTACAGTTCAAAAGAAAGGAAGATGACAAATACTTTAAGGAAAGACCAAGTGTTTTGGCTTATGCATACTTTCCAACAAACGCAAAAATTGGGGGAGATATTACATTCAACGATGATTACATATGGAGTTCAAAAGGTGGCTCAATGTCAGGCAAGGAGGCAAAGGAGAAAGGACTGGTAGATCCAAGAACTCCTGATGGAAACCAATTAAAATGTTATAATATAATCCATACCCTGATACATGAATGTGGTCACGCAATCGGACTCAAACATAACACACAATGCAATGACTGTATAATGTTCCCATATTATAATGGTAAAGTCACACTTAATGAAAACGATGTTGAACGTATTCAGAAATTCTATGGAAAGAGAGGATTAGCCTCGTTTATCGTGGATTTCTTTAGAAGAAGAATGCTAAAGAGATATTCTTGAGCAACGTCTATCATATTTTAAGGTATATCATAGTCTTTATATATCAAAGGATTTCATATAACATCTATGGAAGATACTGCAAACTGGCTAAAAAATAAAATAAAGCCGACAGAGACAACCATTAGGTCATCTGGAATAGAGACCAAGGAATTGTCAGAAACTCCAAACGATGTTCAGGAGAATACGGAGGTAGTATCACCAGTTATTAAGAAACAAAATGTGGAGGAAAAACCTGTAGTTGCAAAAAAATCAGGAAAAAATATAACCATACCAAAGTTTGCAGTTATCGGAAGTGACTTTAAAATTGATTTTGATAAAGAGTACTCATATGTTGATGTCACAATCAGCAACGGAATAAGAATGGAAGTTCCAAACGCAGTATGGAATGCAGGTGGAAAAGAGGAGGAGGTAGGAAGTCCTCTAATTGAATTTTTCTTGGAGTCAGAGACAGAAAAGTGGTCTACTGTCAACGTGCCAATAGAGTCAAATCAAATTGTTCATGGAAAGCCAATCAACATCCTAAAACCAGAAGAGATTCTTGTACAGGTATATATAAAAGAAGGCAATGAGGAACATAAATTGCATGAAAAAATCCAATTGGTTGAAAACTAAATATTAATATACGTATCTTTTCTTATTAGATTAATGCCTAACAGATTACCATACCATCAAAGACGTTTAATTGCAAAAGGATTGGCTCAAGCAGAGGCAAAACCTGTTGTAGTTGAAGTAGTCGAAGAATTTGAAGTAGAAGACGAAGAATAGATCATTATTTTATACTTATAAACTCTGTTTTTATAATATTGTCATGGTTGCTACCGTTAGTGTAATGGTCGATTATGGTGGTACAGATGGCTCACCTTTGTCACAAGACACGACAGGAAACGAGCCGAGCATACGTTTTAAAACATTGGATAACAATGACATGTCAACAAATGGGAAGTTATTGGGAACTATAGACGTACCAGTATCTGGAACAAACAACTCATTCTGGAAGCACATTTACCTCAAAGTCACTGGCGGTGACTTTACAAGAATTGAAAATGTTAAATTTTATACCGATGGAAGCAGTTTTGGAACTGGAATAGAGACTTTTATTGGAACTGAACTTCCTACCCACAACAGTGGGGATAATTCTGGATACGTAAAGGCAACAGGTACGGAAAACTCAAGTGGGGACACAATGCTTGATCACAATGACATAAGTACAAAGACAAACGTATTCACGTTCACATCAGGTACTCCAAAAAACATATCAATATCCGAATCCGATAACATGATAAACAACGTAGGTGAATCTACAGACTATATCGTGGCACAGATGGAAGTGGCTTCCACGGTAAGTTTGAAGGGAGATTTGACTGACAAGACTTGGTATTTTATATTTGATGAGCTTTGATCAACTCATATACAGATGACATAGTCTGGAGACTTGTTCTAAAAGATGGAAATATTGTAAAAGAGGGGGAGTCCAAACTGACATCAATACCGTTAGACGTGATAGACTGGTTTGAACTGTGGAAGGGAAAGGAGAACATAGAGAGGATAGACCTGTCAGATATTCAGGCAAAACTGATATTCACCAGAAGAAGAATACTTAGTGAAAGCACGTGCGAGACCATTATAATCATTGGTTGGATTCTAGACGATGTCAAAGAGATTACTTGGATTTATCCTGACGGTGTGTCAGAAACCGAGGATGAATGGGGTACAGACGTGATACACTCCAAGGTAAAACCTGTATTCATATGATACGTATACACGTACAATAGTTACGTTTTTACGTACAAAATTCCATTGAGCTATTACTACATATATTGTTGGTAATAACCTCAATATAAATGCTTATAAAGACTGAATCATTATCAAACATAATGGCAATCGATATACCATCAATTGAAGACAGACTCGAAAGTTTCTTGTCTTGGAAAGATCATTGCCCAACTTACATGAAACGTGGAGTAGAATTAGATCCAAACAATAACGTTTGTTTCGTAAAAACTACCTACGATGGTGAAGAAGCAGTAGACAAATCATGGCATTATGGTGCAAACCTAGTTACCAATGATGGAGATGTTTACTACGCAGTCAAAGCTCAAGCACAAACCTCTTTAGGTTCTAACGAGAACTTTGGTTCTGGTAGATTAGAACTCCGAACTGGCTCTGCAACACCTGCAAAAGCAGATACTTATTCCTCTGTAACAACACCTGTTACAGCATCAAGAAAAGTATTTGATAGTAACTATCCTACAACCAACGACCAAGATTCAGACAATACTGGTGCAGGTTTAGACGTAGTTACTTACTTGACAAGTTGGACAACCACTGATTTCAATGCAACAGGCATTATCGGTGGAGCAATACATGATAACGCAACACCAGTTGCAGGAAGTAAATTACTTACCCACTTCAGTATCGCATCTTTCGACAAGACAGCAAGTGATACACTTAAAGTCTTTGTTAACCACACAATGAACGGAGTCTAGTCGCTCTATTATTGTTTGATAACATTTTTTTCTTTTTTAAATATCAAAAAACAAAATACATACATTAATATATACCAAATGGTATATACTAAGTGAAATGAAACAGATATTATTCAGAGACATCTCTGACAAACAGAATCCAAGAATTGTTGCAGAATTGCAACAGGATGACGCTGATATGCTCCCAAAAGTCGGGGAAAAAATGGCGTTCCATGTTCACAAAAAAAGCAACTTCGAATACAACGGATCATATGCAGATATGATTGTAGTAAGAAGTTTTGACGTTGTTGCGGTAAAACACTGGATAAGTGGAATTGATCAGCATTCGTTGGAATACAGCAACGTTGCGTTGAAAAGCGTAGACATTGAATTAGTCCATGACGGTTCAGAAGTGGACAACTAGTTTTTTATTTTTTATTGAGTAACATTAATATATACTTAATAGTATATACTAAGTGAGATGAAGATACAACTATTCATGAGACAAAGAGCAGATTTCATGGGAGAAATATCCAAAAAATTTATTGAAGAGGGTAACTTTCCAAGTGGTTTCAAAAATCCGTTAGAAGCTCCAGAAGGAAGCTTGGACTTGTCAAAACCAATAAAAGAAATCTTAGAAGAAGCATATATGAAAGGTCAAAACGACTTTGGAAAAAACATATTTGCACATTCAGGCAGAGTAAGAAGCATGAGTGTCGGAGATGTTGTTAAGGTAGAACACCTGTATTACATGGTCGATGACATTGGCTTTGAACCAGTAAACCCCCTTTAACGAGGGGAAGTTATTTCTTAAAGCCTAATATAGTAAGCTTTAATAACAGTATCGTGGATAATAAACCAATGAGAATGAGAGACATATTCAAGGTATTGGAATGGATAAACCTTAGAAACGAGGGTGGACTCAATGAAAAAGTCAGATTTGGTGAAAAAGTAAGTGCAGTCGTCAAGAAAGATGACGGCAAGACCAAGACATTCAAGGGTAAAAAATAGTTCAATCAAATGCTTATAAGTAATTAAATATTAGGTAATACAATGCCAAGAATCGCATATGGTCGTAATAAAACCCAAGTAGACTTATTAACTTATCCAGACAACAGTAACTATCCTATAGGCACAGGTGAATGGAACGAAGATCCAGAAGACGGGGGATTGTTAGGATTTACAAAACAAAGTGCAACATTATCAAGTAATACATTTACACCAACAGCAACAATGGTAGAGATAACAGGTGAGACCACAACAGATGACATTGACTCTATCGGTACAACCAATACAAACGAATTTGACTTATTATATATATTGTCTGCAAGTGGACAAACATTGACATTAAAACATGAAAACAACAGTGGAAACTCAGGAGAAATAGTACTTTTGGGAACTGTAGACAAGGCAGTTTCAACCACAGTTCCAACCATACTTATCAGAAAAGGAACAAAATGGTATGAATGGGGAGGTGGAATAACAAACACATTAAACGATGTGGGAGACGTAACTGTATCAAGTGCCTCAAGCGGAGACATACTAAAATGGAACGGTTCTGCTTGGATAAACATAGCAAAGGGAACGGCAGGACAGGCATTAAAGGTCAATTCAGGCGGAACTGACTTGGAATGGGGGGATGTCAGCAGTAGCCTTTCTACATTAAGCATAGACACTGACAAGTCATGGGGATTAAACACAATAAGTGACTTGTTCATAGAACCAGTAAATGTGAGTGGCAGTGAATCCAAAACTGTAACCACAGAGGTTTATGCGATAGGAAGCGTAACCATAGGTGGAAGTGCAACACTAACGGTGTCAGGAAGTGGGGAGGTAAACCTAATATAATACTTTTATATGGGTATTATGAATAGGTAATCATTATGACAGTAGTAAAAAGTACTAAAATAACATTAGCAGACAATACTGCTAGTGGTATAGCAAACGGAGAACTGGTTAGAAACGGAGCATTGCTAGAATATCATGACGGTACATCTTCAAGAGTATTGGTAGGAAGAGATACAACAGACACATTAACTAATAAAACAATAAACACCTCAGATAACACAATTACGGTAGCATCAGCAGATGTTACAGGATTATCAACATCTTTAGCAGATAAAGCACCAATTGCAAGTCCTACATTTACAGGTACAATAGCAATTCCAAATATAGCAAATTTAGAAACTACCGTAACAAGTAAAGCTCCATTAGCCAGTCCAACATTTACTGGAACAGTAGTTCTACCAAATGTTCCAGCAATAGTTACAACTCAATTAGATCTTAAATCTCCTTTAGCAAGTCCAACATTTACTGGAACAGTAACCACATCTTCAGTAGATGTAGCAGGAAATAATATAGATAATGTTCAAAATGTAATACATGATATTTCTGCAATGTCAGGAACAGCAATTAATTTTGACAATGACCAAGTGGAAACTATGGGATTTTCAGCAACATTGACACTAACTACATCAAACAGGGCAATAGGTAGAAGTAAAACATTAAAAATGTCCAATACAAGTGGTTCAACACAAACATTAAACTTTCCAGCAGGATGGATATTTGTTGGAGCTAAACCAACGGATATTGCAGGAAACAAAACAGCAATATTAACCTGTACTTGTTTCGGAACAGCAGATACAGATATCGTATCAGCTTATGCAGTAGAGGCATAATAAAATGGGATATTTTGCAGAAGTTATTGATGGAGTTGTAACAAGAGTTCTTTCCTCAGATCAAGAAGCAATTGATACTGGCAATTATGGTGATCCATCAACTTTTATTGAAACAACTATTAATACAAACGCTGGTGTTAATTCAGAAGGTGGTATAGCATTAAGAATGAATACTGCTGAAGTTGGTGGAACATATGATTCTGAACAAGATATATTTTTACCAAAAAAACCATTTCCATCTTGGATATTAGATACTACTTATCAATGGAGAGCACCTACACCATTTCCTTGGGAATTAGAAAAACCAATGGATTGGGATGAATCACAATTAAAATGGGTGGATGTATAAATGTCACATAGAGATAGTATAATTAAAAAGAATAAAGAATTACATAAACCAATGGATATAATGAATGTTGGATTTGTAGGAGCATCAGCAGTTGAACCTATTCCAGATCCAGCAACAGTATCATCAAATAATGCAGATAGCACATATACTAATGGTGGAAAAACATATTATAAATATACTGGTGGTGGTCAAATAACATTTAATCAGAGTGGTAATGGACTTGTAAAATTATTATTAATTGGTGGTGGTGGAGCAGGAGCAAGTAGATATTATGGAGGTGGTTCTGGAGCAGGTGGTATGTATTATGATGATGTTATTGTAACTGCTCAACAATATAATATTACAATTGGTGGTTCAAATACAGACTCTACTGCATTAGGTAAAACGGCATTAAGAGGTGGAATAGGCAATAACAATAGTAATAATAGTGGAGTTGCTGGTGGTTGTGGAGGAGGAGCAGGATACGGCAGAGGAGATAAAAGTTCTGATTATCCAACTGAACAACAATCAACTTCTGCATCAGGTGGTATTGGTTTTAATGGTGGAAATGATACGATTTTAATTTCTCCTGCTTCATATCCCCACGGAGGTGGTGGAGGGGGATTAGGAGCAAAAGGAGTTGATGGAACATCAGGAGTTGTTGGAAATGGAGGTATAGGTAGATCCAATTCACAATTAGATAATATTTTAACCATTACATCTTCTGGAACTGGTGGATATATTGGTGGTGGAGGAGGAGCGTGTGCAAACCATTGGAATGCTGGATCTGGTGGACAAGGTGGCAGTGGTGGAGGTGGAAGTAGTGCAGATTGGGCTGGGGGTGGTAGTCTTGATGGAAATGCACCAGCTCAATCTGGAGATGCAAATACAGGTTCTGGTGGAGGATCTGCTGGTAGAAATACAGGTGAAGGTGGTGGAGGAAGTGGAATATGTATTATAATTGTTGGTTAAACAATAGTATTTATAATGTATTAAATATGAAATAATTGTGCAAAAATATTTTTTTTTAACTGGTTTATCTAGAGCAGGTAATACATTATTTGCAAGTATTATGAATCAAAATAAAAATATAGCAGTTACAGGAAATAGTATAATATCTGATTTAATGTGGAGAATTGATTCAGTAAAGAATGAAGAAGAATACATTAATTTTCCTAATGAAAAATCTATTGACTCTATAATAGATAATATATTACCAAATTACTATGGTAGTTGGAGTCAAGAATATATAATTGATAGGTCTACTTGGGGTTTATTAGATTTCTTTAAATTATTAAAAAAACATATTAAAAATGAAATTAAAATAATTATACTTGTTAGAGATATGGTAGAAGTTTTAGCATCATTTGTTAAATTTTCTAATGAAAACCCAAACTTTTTTCTTAATAAAGTAGGTAAAAATGCAGAGGAAAAATGTGATTTTCTTATGAGGTATAATGAAACAGGTATAGGTCAAGTTTATGCACAGTTATCATCAATTAAAAATTTGATACAGGAAGAAAATAAGAAATATATTCATATTATAGAGTATAATGATTTGGTAAATAATACTGAAAAAACAATTGATGGTGTTTATAATTTCTTGAATATACCTAAATTTCATCACAAATTTACTAATCTATCACAACTAAAAGTGGATAATAATATGTATAATGATGATGTATTAGGTGGTAAATTACATACTATAAGAACAAATAAAATTAAGAAAAATGAATATAATGTTAATGATGTACTACCACAAACCGTTATAAATAAGTATAGTGGGTTGAATATATGGAGAAATGAAACTTGACAGTTATAGGTTGGACAGTAATAAATGGAGAAGGCTTGGAATGATGTGGTAAAAGACTCGCCAACTCTATATGAATATCTAAAAAAGGAGGTATATGAGTGATTAATAAAATGCTTATAAACACAAACTGAGTTAATATCATCATGGCTATTAAACACGTCAAAATAGTTACCACACCAGATGACGGTACAAGTGAGGTAGGAACTGACGAGTGGAATGACAACCATACAATAGATGGGGATGTTAATTTTAACAGTAACAATATAACAGGTGTAGAATATCAAGACATTAAACGCATATCAGAACCTTCTAGTCCTTCAGCAAACGAGGGAAGAATTTACATTAAACAGGTAGACGCAAACAATGACGGCATTTTTATCAAAATTAAAAAATCTGGGGTATTTGAGGAGGTTCAAATAGGATAATGGCACGAAGATTCTTTGGAGGAAGAAAAGTTAGAGGATTATCAACAGACACAAAACCTACTGCACCAGAAGATGACGCAGAATTTTATGAAACTAATACTAAAAAAACATTTGATTGGTCAGGTTCAGCATGGGTAGAAAGAACAACTCCTGAAGCTTCTGCAATTACAGCTAACACAGCTAAAACTGGTATAACAGGTGCACAAGCAACTGCCATCACAGCTAATACAGCAAAAATATCATTGGATGATAATTCAGTTACTTTATCAAAATTAGCACATGGTACAGCAGGAAAACTGGTAGGATTTAATTCCTCAACAGGAGTACCTGAAGAACAAGACGCACCAAGTGGTAGTGTTGGAAATACAGTTGTTTTGAAACATAACACGACTATTGGAGATTATACATTCCCAACTTTAGAAGATACAGCCCATTCGTCAGTCGGAACAGGTACAGGTAACACAACTTACGTTGCACTTACAGATACAACAACAACCGTTCCACTTACTGATACCTATTATGCCACTCTGTGGACAAGCACAGCAAATCAAGCTGACCAAGATAATTCAACTTCATCACAGGTTTATACGGTTTCAGGTTCAAGTGCTTATCGTGATAACGGATATGCCATTTGGGATTTTGGAGATGACGCTGGTTACGCAATAAGAATATGTCAAAGGATGGATGGAATAGCTAACGGAGTTGCTCAATGGTTTCATTCAGATGATAATTCCTCATGGACAGAAATTACATCAGCAGTTCCTACAGAAACAAAAACCGAAGCCGATTATGCTATATCTGGAGGCTTTAGATATTTGAAATATTATCAAAATTCAGCCAGTGGATGGATGACACAACATCTTTTCCAAGTAACTAGATTAAGGTATGGTACAACAGTAGATTATACTTCTAGAAAAATGGTAGATCAAGACACAGGAGAATATGCTGTTACAAATGAAGAAGCAAATCCGTGGTTATCTGCTGGTATGGCATCGTCTACATTAACTTCTGGAGTAGCTTTATGGCTTGAATCTGACACAAATGAAACTGAAATAAAAATTCAAACAAGTCCTGATAATTCCACTTGGACAACTAAAAGAACAGTATTAGTTTCAAAATTAACAGCAGGTCAGTATAATTATATCAGATTCACTCCGACTACTTGTCAATATATTAGAATTTACGGTTCTTCAGGAGCTTCTAAAAAATTAGCAATAGGCGAATTAAAAGTTAAAAATGGAGTTACTGACGCTCTTTTACTAACAGACCACGAACATTTAGATATTTCAACTACTGATACTTCATTAGAATTGGATGGTACAGCATAATGGCATTACCAAAATTCACAAGCACTTGCACTTGTGAGTCATGTTTGGCACTTTTGGCAGAACTTAAAGCAGAAGATCCAGAGCTATATGATGATTAAATGCTTATAAATAATACAATAATATTATCTTTATATGGCTATTAAGCATAATAAGGTTGCAACAGTTCCAGATGACGGTATTTCAGAAGTGGGAACTGACGAGTGGAATGATAACCATACCATAGAAGACAATACAATCACAAATGACCATTTGACAGGAAGTATTGCCCAAAGTAAAGTTACCAATTTAACTACAGATTTATCATCTAAAGCTCCTTTAAATTCTCCTGTATTAGTAACACCAAACATTGGAACTCCAAGTGCAGGAACTTTAACAAATTGTACTGGATTACCAGCAACTACAGGATTAACTGCAACTGGAACAAAATCATCTTCAACTTATTTGAGGGGAGATGATACATGGTCACAAATCAGTGGTATTCCAGCAGGAGTAATATTGATGTGGTCAGGAACTTTAGCTAGTATTCCAGCAGGTTGGAATTTATGTGATGGAAATAACGGTACACCAAACCTTATAGCAAAATTTGTTCGATCCATTGCAACTGCCTCTACAGAAGCTGGTTCAACAGGTGGTTCAGATTCAGTAACACTTACAGGAGCTCAATCAGGTACATCAGCACACGGTCACAGTGGTTCAGGTTCAACAAACAGTACAGGAAGTCACAATCACGCCCTCGGACAAACAACCAATTCAAATGCTCAAGGGGGAAATAAATATTACAATACAGCTACCTATGGTAGAGTAGATTTAGGAAAATACACAGAATCTAATGGTACTCACTCTCACACAGTTTCATTAAGTGTAAGTAATGCTTCTGAAGCAAATGCTAGTTCTTCACACGAGAATAGACCAGCATACTTTGAATTGGCATATATAATGAAAGCATAATAGTCATAAAAATGCTTATAAGCACAAACTAATCTAATCTTATTATATGGCTAGAATTGCTTGGGGTAGAAATAAAACACAGTTAGACCTAAACACTTATCCAGACAATCCAAGTGTGCCTATTGGATCATCAGAATGGAATCAAGATCCAGAAGACGGGGGTATTTTAGGCTTTACAAAACAATCAGCAACAGTAGCAAGTAACACATTTGCACCAATCAAGAGTATTATAGAGATTGGAGCAGGAACAGTAAACACAATTGGTCAGACAGACACCAATGAATTTGACTTATTATACTTATTCGCTTCAAGTGGAGCAACGGTAACCTTGGCACACAATAACGGGGGAACTGGTCAAGTAACATTATTAGCAGGGGTAAGCAAAACAATATCAGAGACATCCCCGACAATCGTAATCCGCAAGGGAACAAGCTGGGTTGAGTATGGTGGTGGAATTACAAACGCCCTATCAGACGTTGGAGACGTAACAGTTACAGCCGTAGCCTCTGGAGAAGTTTTAAAATGGAACGGTAGTGCATGGATTAATCAAACTTTAGCAGAAGCCGATATTGCAACTGCAACAAACCTTGCACTAAAGGCAGACTTGGCAAGTCCTACATTCACGGGAACGGTAGTTTTGCCAAACGTTCCAGCGATAGTTACTACACAGTTAGATTTGAAGGCAGACTTGGCAAGTCCAACATTTACAGGAACAGCAGTTTTTAACGACCTTACGGTAAACGGTACAAATACAATTATTAACTCAACAACCCTAACAGTGGATGATAAAAACATTGAAATGGGATCAGTCGCAACCCCAAGTGATATAACAGCAGACGGGGGAGGTATTACACTTAAAGGTACTTCAGACAAGACCATGCTATGGGTAGACGCTACAGACTCTTGGACATTCAACCAGCAGTTGGACATTGGAACAAACAAAATCATAAACGTTGTAGATCCGACAACGGCACAGGGAGTTGCAACAAAGGCATACGTTGACGCAAATGCAGGTGGAGCAACATTATTGCACGAATATACTAACAGTACACAAACAACCGTATTTACTGTATCAGGCAATTCTGTATCTTATGATGTCGGTACAACTGTAGCATCACAAGCTTCTGGTGTAGGACAAAGAGAAGTTTATATTAGGAAGATTGATACAAACAATGAAGGAGTGTTTACTATCATTCATAAGAATGGAGCTCTTGTAGAGGTTCAAATTGCATAGGTGGAATGATTGACTAATGGCAATTACATATCACGCAGGTAGAAGAATACAAGGAGCAACTTCTGATTATGGTAAATCTTGGTTGTTTACAAATGGTAGAGCAACAGGCTCGTTTCAAATGTTACCAACAGGAACATCTGCATTTACATTAATGGTATGGATTAAACCATTAAATTTCTCATCATCACATACTGTTCTTAGAAGTGGAAGTGCAGATGATTCTATTAGTTTTTACTCAAACACAACAGGTATAAGATTTACAGGAAGTGCTGGAACAGTAGAAATTGCAGATAATACAACATCAGGGTGGACACATATAGCAATCGCAAGAAATGGAAGTGGAACAGATTATCTTTATGTAAATGGTGTGGCTTCATCTTCAACTGCTTCAACAGGTTCTAAAACAATTCCCTCAATATCAGATTGGCATATTGGGGATAGACATGAGAATGATGAAGAATGGGGTGGAAATATTGGTCAATGGTTAGTATATACAGATCAAAAATCTTTATCGGAAATTCAAGCAGTTTACAATAATGGAAGTGGAACTTTTTCCCCATCAACAACTAACTTACAAACACATTATAATTTTGAACAAACTGGAAGTACATTAACAGATCAAGAAGGATCAAATAACTGTACTGCTTCGGGAACAATTACAAAAGATCAGATTGGATTTAATGGAAAACCAACTAATGTCCAAGTAGGAAGTAGATTTGAAGAAACAGATACTAGAAAGATGTATCATTATGCAGATTTAACGTATGGAGGATTTCCAAAATTTTGGGCAGAAGAAGGAGTAGCAATAGGAACATACCCACCAACTAGAGGTGTATGGGCAAGTGGTTATACTAATACTCCATCAAATCAACCTCTAAATACTATGGATTATGTTACATTAGCTTCATCAGGTTCAACAAATACAGCTACCGACTTTGGAGATTTGACAGGATCTAGAGCTTCTTCTTCTGGGGCAAGTTCCTATACTAGAGGTGTTATTGCTGGTGGAAGTCCATCTATTGCTAATATAGAATTTATAACTATAATGACTAAATCAAATGCTAGTAATTTCGGAGATTTAACAGTAGCTAGAGAAAATGTTGCATCATTAACAGATCGATCTAGAGGTATGTGGATCGCTGGTGGAAATAATAATAGTAATGTAATTGACTACGTTACAATTTCAACTCAAGCTAATGCAACATCTTTTGGAACTTTATCAACAGCTAGAAGATTAGCTCAAGGTGTGAATGATGCTACTATTGGATTAGTAGCAGGTGGATATATTAGTAGTGCAGTAAGTTCTGTTCTCAAATTTACAATACAAACATTAGGTAATGGTACTGATTTTGGAAATCTATCATCAAATAGATATAATGTAGCAACTGTTTCATCACAAACTAGAGGAATATGGGCAGGTGGTCAAGCAGGGGTTAATACAGATATGGATTATAGAACAATAGCAGGTACTTCAGCTACAGCAACAGTATTTGGAAGTTTAGGAACAGCACAAACAGGAGCTAATGGTAATTCTGATTTAACTAGAGGTGTTATTGCTGGTGGATGGGTTACATCTCTCATGCAAGTTATGACAATAGATACTGGATCAGGTGGTGCTACTACATTTGGAAATCTATCATTAGCTAGAGATCATCCAGCAGGGGGATTAGAAGGATGACTGATATAGAATTATTCAAACAAGTAACCGACTTGGCTACTTTAGATGAAAAACAAATTGAAAAGATAAAATCTAGATTACCTGAATACAAAAGAGGCTCATCTATGATAGGTCATGGAACTAGTCAATCTAGTTACTCATTACAAACCATGCAAATGATTAGTGATTCCCCACTTTCAAGAATGAAACAATGCTTAGCTCAAATTGATAAAAAATACAAGGCACTTCAAGAAGCATATTATAATATTGAAAAGAAGAAATTAATAATAGAAAAATTAAAAAATAAAACTGATGCAGAATCAAGATTAACAATACAGGAATATGAATCCCTAATTGAATCTATAACAATGTCTATGAACGCAGCTCTAAGAGAAATTGGTATGTTCCAA
>ENA-OREN01000986-OREN01000986.1-marine-metagenome-genome-assembly--contig:-NODE-986-length-35924-cov-5.948810_pt1 | contig 35924 bp, 17 predicted proteins | sample MGYA00248624_ERZ508555 | MGnify/ENA primary metagenome ERZ508555 (study PRJEB26222, sample SAMN06267773) | marine metagenome | isolation source: Saanich Inlet, British Columbia, Canada | place... | reverse complement strand
AGTGTTCTACAAACAACAACTGAAGGAGATAACACTAATGAGACTGAGTGACCAAGCATTAGGAGCCATTATGATGGCTTTACAAAAGAGCCTACTTGAGCAAACTGATATTGTTCCTGTTTTGAAGTCTATGGACTTTACCAAAGACGAAGAAACCAAGCGATGGGGAACCAAGAACGGAGAACTCATCGTCGCCAACCCACCAACCTTTACACTAAACCAAAACGAGGGTGAAGACAACTAATGCCTTATTATTCTTACAAGTGTTCAAGATGTGAAGTTACTTTTAGAGCGTTTCACGGCATGAACGAAGAGCAGGAAGAATGTAAATTCTGCTTAAGTAAGGATAGTGAACTCACAAGAGTTTATGATAAAATAAGTGTTAGAAAAACCACCCCAACAAAGACGTCTGCTGGCTCAAGAGTAAAAGAGTTTATCAAAGACTCGAAAGAGGTTCTTGAGCAGCAGAAGTCTGAGACAAGAGTTGAACATGATTGAGACTCTCATCCTTTATTTTTTATTTCCACTCGCAATCGTATTCAACATTATTCTTCTGTGGTACATTAGGAAACTGTTGGTAATCATTGAAGACAACTCTATTGAGTTGAAGGAAAGGTTCAACACCTTTCACGAGTTCCTCGACGAGACCTATAAGATGGACTTGTTCTTCGGCGAACCCCGCCTAAAAGAACTTTTGTCCATGATAAAGGACTTTGATGAGTGGGCAACCGAGTTCGAAGGAAGAATAGTCACAGAAAAAGAGAACAATGACTGAAGAAAACACACCAAGAAAAGAAATCAAAAGAAAACGCCGCAAAAGAACAAAGAGGCTTTACTTTACTCACGTGCACGAAGAAGCAATCATCGAATATTGCTCTACTAACGACAGGGCAAAGAGAGAAAGGCTTTATAGAGAGCTTATCCAGCCTGCAATGGGTGAGATGGTAGATAAAATTGTTTATACTTATAAGTTTACAACTCTTCCTAACATCGATGAACTTAGAGATGAGTGTAAGATTTGGCTTACAACTATTCTTGAAAAGTTTGATGTTTCTAAAGGTTCAAAAGCGTTTTCTTACTTTTCAGTCATTACTAAAAACTGGTTTATCCATAAAGTAAAGCGACATTCAATACAGAGGAAGCGTGAAATCCAGTTCGACTCACTTCCAAGGTCTATTGAAGAAAGATACATGTCTACTTCAAATCCTTACGAAGACTCAATGGAGCAAAAGCAGTTCTGGCAAGCCCTTTGGAACGAAATTGAGAAGTGGGGCGAAATGCCAATGAAGCCAACTGAAGAGAGGGTTTATAAGGCAGTTAAGATTCTTCTTGAACAGCCCGATGATATTGAAATTTTTAACAAGAAAGCTATTTACCTATACTTGAGAGAGTTGACGGGACTTAATACAAAACAGGTCGTCAACAACTTAAATAAGTTAAGGTCTAAATACCGTTCTTTCAAGTCTGACTGGAATGAGGGTAAAGTAACCCACATAGAGGAAAGACAAAATGGCGAAAAAGAAGAACCAGAACCTTGAAGAGTTTATCGGAGAGGCACTAGAAAACATTCGTTCAGACAGAGCGATAACTTCCCACCTATTAACAGAGCTAGTTCAGGAAATGAATAAGCAAGGTTCTATCTCTACTATCCAGCAATGCGGAATGATTGCTTCCAAATATGTAGAAACACTTCAAAGGTCAAATGAGCAAATAGTCAAACTCGCTGGACTTCTTCAAAAGAAAGAAGGAAAGCAAGAAGGCTTGACAGCATCTGAAAAGGACGAAATCTACGACCTACTAAATGAGTCGGAAGAATAAAAATGTCAAATTCTGGTTGTAATAAAAGCACAGACCCTAATGTCGTCAAGGTCACTCCCAAGAAGAAAGCACCTAAGCACGACTTCGGGGACTTGAACCCAAAGGTCAAGCCAAAAACTTCTGGGAAGAGTTTTGATACTAAGAGGAATAATTCAATAGACGTCTTGAAGGACGTTGCAAGAACACATCTAACAGACACATCTCTACCAGCAGGTCGAATGGTTGGAGTGGTTTTAAGAAAGTTGACAGACTCAGAACTATCAACTGAGGTGAGCAACCCAGTCTTCGCCAGCCTTGGTTTAGTGCAAGACCAAATCCTAAAACTGAAGGGTTATAAGATAAGAGTTCCAGAACTTGATGCTCATCTTCCAGAGCCAGAGACTTTTGATAGTGGAGACCCGAATCAGGCAGCAGCACACAGTGCTATTATTGATAGTCATAAAACTTATGTTTCTAAAAGCGAAGATTGCGTAGAGCCAACTATAGGCTCTCTTGTTTGGGTTGAGCTTGATAACAACGTTGGATTTTATCTTGAACCTTTGACAACTGAAACCTCAATGCCTGCGACGAAGACCGAAGCAGATAGGACAGGAGGTTCGAAGAAAGCGTTTTCTGGTCTTAAGCCAAAAGTCTCTCTATCAGGACCGTCGCCTGCTGAATCTTCTCCACCACCCGTTACTCCTTATAGGGTTTACAAAATTGTAAAGGTCAAGGCAGATAGATTTCTGCCCGAGACTTGGAAAGAATACGGAGGTTATTCATCATTACGCCTTAGAGAAGATGCAGCAAAAGCTTATAATTCACTAAAAGCGGAGATTAATTCTCTCGGCGGAATAGTAACTACTGTCGGCGGCGTTAGGGGCTTGGCAAACTTCAAGCCATCCAAATCAAGAAGCGAGACATCAATTCACTATACTGGACTAGCATTTGACTTAGGGATGTGGACTGGGATGAACATGGATAGAGTTGGCAACGCCACCCCCGATAAAAGTACTTTGCCATATGTTATTGAGAGAGTCGGCAGCCGAAATTGGAATGTTTGGTGTAGAACGAAAAATCCAAATGTTCCTGTGAGAAAATTAAAAGCTTATTACTACAGCAAGAAGTCTGGACACAAGCAAGAGACAATAGAAGGAAGATTCATTGATTTTACTGCCATTGCTAAGAAATATGGATTTACTGGAATTGGGCAGAGACCTGGATTTAAATCAAGCTATCCTTGCGCTGAGTGGTGGCATTTTAATTATTTAGTTCCACTTGTGAAGGGAAGAGACACCTTTGGTTCGATTTTGGAAGAGTTATGGAGTGATAAGGTATTAAAGCAATTTCCAGGCTACGCCAAATATGGTTCCCGTGTCTGGGGCGAAAGGTGGAGAGGATAAATGTCTAAAAAGAAAGCAGTAGATATCTCCGGATTAACAGAGGCTAATTTAGAATCTATTTCAGGATTTACAAAGGCAGAAAAGTCTAAAAGACAAGGTGTCTTTTGTGAAGAGTTATTAGAGCCAATTCCACAATTTGCAAAAGCACCTTGTGAGATAGTCTACCCAGGCAAGAATAACAACTACATTGTAATGGGCAGAGACCGTCCAAGAACAAGGGACAGTGGTTATGGTGGAAAGGGAGACACTCAGGCTTCGATGATTGACATCGTAGTGGGCAGAATGTCTTATCAGCCAAATCAGTCCTCTTTTGTTGACCCAAACTTTATTACTGACTCTGCAAGAATCTACATTAGTCAAAAAACTGACCTCGATGAAAACTTTGGATTGGTTGATGGAAATGTTGGAGAGTCTCGGTCAAAGTCTGGCATAGCTATTAAAGCTGACGCTGTTAGATTAATTGCGAGAGAAGGGATTAAACTAATAACAAGAACAGACGAGGAAAACTCTCAAGGAGCAAATATGTCCGTTGCTGTTCCTGGGATAGATTTGATAGCAGGCAACGACGACACCGATTTACAATGGATTCCAAAGGGCGACAACCTTGTGTCTGCACTCAAGAGGTTGACAAACCATGTCCACAAATTAAACGGAATTGTAAATGGTCTCTTGATGTCGCAACACAAACTAAACAAAGCTTTAAAAGACCACTGGCACTTTTCAGCTTCGCCTGGCTCAAGAACATCATCATCACCAGTTGTCGATATCGTTGCAGGGCAGGTTATGTTAAGGCACATGCAAAAGACTAAGGTTTCCTTGAGAACACACAGAGCTAACTTGGAAAACTTCGAGAAAAACTATTTATCATCAACAGGCGAAGGTTGGATAAACAGCCGATTCAATAAGGTAAATTAAAATGGCATTAACACCAAGTCAATCACGGCTCGAAGACCTTCGAGCAAAAGAGAAGTTTGCCACAGAAAATGGATATGATTATTCAAATCCAGCCCAAGGAAAAATTCAATCTTGGGTTGAGGTCGAATTAGACTTTACACCAGAAGAGGATAGGTTGGTTCCACCGACTGGTCGTCTAATCCTTGATAATGTAGATTCAGGTAAAATTTCACAAAAAGACATTAATGCCTATTGCGCCGCTCATCCTCAAGTTTGTGCTCCTGCCTCAAAAAGAGACGAGATTTATAAAAGGATGGTCGAAGAAGGAACCGAACCAGAGCCAAAACCAGCAGAACCTGAAAGTCAGGATTTTGTCCCAACTCCAATGGTTCCACCTTTACCTACATCTGCTACACACAGGGTTATTATAAATGAGAGCAACATCGAAACAGTATTGCGGTCATTACCTGACCCGAACGCTGAAATGGTCATGCCTCTTGAGCCAGAACAACAGCTTATAGTTCTTGACGAGGCTGTCGGACCCAACGGAGCATTCGCAGAAGTAAAACCTCTAGAAGCAGCACTTCAAAGTGAGAGACTCTATGTCTTAAGAGATTTTATAGCACCGATGCCTCAGACACCGAAGTCTGCAAGAATGGACTTATCTGTTCAAAAATCTCTACCAATGCCCTCTGCGATATCGCCAAGGTGGACAGACAAGAGTGTAAATGTTTCCTATTTTGACACCTCTGACGCTAAAGTGAAGGTCTCTGTTGAGACAAACTATGACTCAACAGGAGGGGAGAAACTAACAGAGAGAATGAGAGAAGCCCTTGCCGTTGGTTTAAAGATTATCCTTAAGGACAATGGAAAGAAGTCTGACGAAGAGACTGTCAATAGACTTCTTTTTGAAAACTACTTTATTTTCGCCAGAGCAGAAGATTACTATGTTGACTCACGAGCAAAGCTTCCAATGCGAGTTTTGGTTACTCTGCCTTATAAATACATTGAACCGCTAGAGGACAAAGAAGAAGAGCCAGAATTCGACTTCTCCATTCAAATACCAGTTGCAAAGTTCTTGAACATTTTTTCCACCGCTTCCGATAAAATAAAGACTTTAGGAAAGGGAATGAAAGAATTCGACGGAGAGATTCAAACATTTAACCCCGATAAGGAATCTGACAATCTTGCCTCTTATGTTGATGAGGTTGAAAAGCTTCTTACCGAAAACGGATTGAAAGGTCCAGCTTCCTCTCCTTCCGCACCACCGACTGACTTTATTATTATCGGATGGAAAGAGGGTTATGACCCGACATATGTAGCCTACCTCAATCAAAAAAGCAATGATAAAACGGTTATGTCAAAGTGGATGACAGCTTTTCAAAAGACAACACCTGTTGAATCGAAGAGGACTCAAGAACTTGTTCATAGGGTGCGTGAAATAGGTTTATTTGAGGGCTCTTGGACAGAATTTTTAGGAATCTTTTCAAAAGAAGAGCCTGTAAGCATTATTCATAACAATCAAAACTTGGATAAACAACCAAAGTCAGAAATCGGACCTTCTGTAAAATCAGTTGAGCAGATGAGAAGAGAGGACAATTATCTTGTTGACGATAGTCGAAAAACAGAGATTTATGAAGAAAGAAGAAACAAATCGACTGTAGTGGCACTAGCTGGTAGAGCAGCGGAGGATTTTCCAAAAACAGCAAACCAGGTAAGCAGTCTTGAGAGTTCTTACGAAAGAGTTCTAAACAATGTAAACCTTCCATTCCTAATTTCAGAAGCAATAGCTTGTTTGGGAGACATCAGAGGGTTAAAATCCGAAGTCAGAGGAGCCTTGGGATTTTTATCACAAATTCATAAGATACCATCTGCTATTTTTCCTGATGACCTTCCAACAGACGACATTTCAAAAGCTTATGTCTCGACTCTTAAGAACACCTTGGAAAGTATGATTTCAGCCGTTCTTGTTTCACTTGTAAAGGGCGTCATCGCTAGTCTCGGTGCTGCCCGTGCAGAAGAAGACGAACCAGCAGGTGAAGCACCGAGCTTAGAAGACTTGCTGAATGCAATGGGCAAGGTCGAAGGAGATTTTGATAAAGAAAAGGCAGCTTCTTTTATCGAAGACCTTTTCAACGTTTTAACACCAGTTGAAATTTGTCAATTACTAGAAGGCAATCCAAGTGAAAAGACCCTAGAGATAGCTCAAAGTCTATTAAGAAGATTATATCCAGAACTAGGTCTTGAAACAAAATCACAGATAGTTGATTTCTTTCAGACATTAGGAAACTTTATAGACTTTCAACTTTGTAGAGATATTTTAAATGAGCAGATTCCAGACACTGACCTTACAGTTGAAGACTTTTTATGTGAAGACGAAAGCGACTCATTGAGAGAAGAATTGCTTCGTCAAAAGGGGGAGATGACCGAAGACCAAATAAAAGAGCAGCTTGCAAAAGACAAAGAAAGAAAAGAGCAGTTGGCAGACCAATTGTTGGCGGCATTAGAAAATGGACCTCTTGCTGATAACTTTAAAGCACCTGATTTGTTCTGTGCAAAGGGTTCGAACAAGCCTGGAGCAGCCTCATTTGTAGACGAAAGCTTTTCACTAATGTTAAGAGAGACTTTAGAGGGTCTATTCGGTGCTGTGTCCACTTCGTTTAATAAAGAGGGCAACGAGTTTGCATCTACAACATTAGAACAAATTCAGTATGAAAATGAGGAAGGTCAACAGCTTTTTAGATTTGAACCTGTTCCTCAATTTAAGAGCATTATCGAAACATCAACTCCAGAACAGGTACCTGACAATCCATCGTCATTCATTCTGCCAGTAGCATCTACACCTGTCTCTAATAGTATAGCAGATAACATCAGGTCAGGAATTGATAACATTTCAAATACTATTATTGGAATGGATTTAATCATTGGAGCATTTGCACTGTTCGGTCAACCAGAGCCAGACCAGGAGGGGTTGGTTGCCACAGCCAAACTTGTGCTTGAAGGAGATTTGAGATATCTCGAAAGAAACCAGTTTGAATTGGTAAGAGATAATACTAAGAGTAGGGAAGAATTGGAAGCAGAGAGCGACCAATTGCAGAGAATTTTAGAAAGCGTTCCCGCATCTGGCATGCCTACTCAAATAACTTACGAAACCGTAGGAAACGAGCTAACTCGAATAGTCGTAAAAAGGGATGAGGGTTCAAACGACGTAATTATCGTGGAGCAGGGCGTTCCAAGTTCTTACTCGCAATATTTTAGAGCAAATGGTTTGGAAGGTGATTCACCAAACGACATCTTTGCATCTCTTATTAGAAGCAGGTTCGCCAACTTTGTTCAACCAGATGATTTGGAGACTATAAGGGAGAATGCGAGAACGACTCTTTATACCACAATTAAAAATAAATTTTTAAAAGACATTTCTGATAGAATTATTGGCAGTGTTTATTTTAAGAAATTAGATAAAGCTGCCCACGGCATTGAGTTGATTGACTTATCACCCCAGACGGATAATCCAGATTGCGATGTTCATCTATTAAAAGTCAAGACCCTTATAAAAGATATTGAGGGAGAGTTCGACCAGGACTTTTGTTTGGATTATGATTCACTCGATGATACCACTGGCGACCAAAAGAACCCAATGGAAGCAGCCATTATGGAAGGCTGTGTTAGATTGACTTCAAGACATTATCTTGTTGAAATGCTTTTAAAGAGTGTTTTCACTATGTCTGCTTTCGATTCTACAAGAGATTTTGATAAGATAAAGTTTTCCTTTATAAAAGACATGGTAAAGCTTGCGATGCTTGAATACAGTGCTCAATATTATGATGACTTCTTGATTGAGGCACACGAGATTGTAGGTGCTGAGACAAAAGAAGAGTCATTTATAGAGATTTTAAAGCAGGAATATGAAGTGATTATAGAGCCTCTTCAAATAGCATTGTTATTACCAAAAACCAGACCTTCGATTATGAGGGAAATGTTGCAAGAGATAATTGACAACACAAAAGATAACCTTGTCGACTCAATCACCACGATAGAGTCAGGCTCTTCAAGAGAACTGATAAAAGAGAGAATAATAAAGATTCAGTTTGAAAAGGAGTCATTAAAAGAAAGTGATAGGTTCTTCTACGATAGACACAAGTCTCCCGATTCAAATATTATTCCTCAATCACCGCTGAGACAGTTTCAACTTTATGCAAACAGTTTGATAAGCAGAGGAATTGCTACAAAAGAAGAAATAGAAAAAGCTACAACAATAATAGACTCTATTTCTCTGATAGAAGAAGTGTTTGCAGAAATTGATTATTCAAGAATGGATAATTATAGCAAAGAAAGGGGCTTCTTTCTCGGACTAAACAAAGAACAACTTAGAGGAATTAACTCTGAATCAGATAATCCTCGGTTTATCGTTCCAATATCAGAAGTTGAGAATCGATATGAAAAATTAGTAAAGAATAAATCAGAGGAGTTAACATTCCAGGGTCAAGAGCAGTTCTCAGAACTTACGTTCGATGAATTCTTTGATGCTACTGAAATAAGAGTCTTGTTTGACTTCTTTTTTCCTATTGAGAATTACAAGGCTGCATTCACTATTCACGAGATTGTTTCTTTATCCACCAATGCTGACATAAGAAATTCGTTTACAATAACAAGAGACCAGTTGAACTCTCTATTTTATACAATAACACCAGAGCAAGACGATTGGAAAAAGCAGAATCCAAATTTAAAAGAAACAAGCGCAGAAGACTTAACTTCAATTGTTGACCTTGAGTTCGGCGTCAAAGACACTCCTTGTGGAGAACTGTCTTGGAATCTTGGTCTAGGCGTCAATTGGGGCAAGGCTTATAAAGGCTTTAACTTCAGTTTTGCAGCAAAGGCAGCAAAAGATGCAGCACTTCAAGCATTTAAGGATTATGTTGAGCAAAACGACCCTAACATTAAACTTGCAAGACAACTTGCGTTCTTGTCGAAACTTGCTCGTGTAAATGTTCCAACAACAGTCTATTCTGCTCCACTATCATTTGTTCCTGGTTTCATCCCAACCCCTCTAACGAATCTTTACAACTCACTTGGGCTTGGCTTTTATGATAAAAACAAAACAAAGACAGATGAAGAGCTTGAGGAGTTAGGTCTTGAGCAAAGAGACCCTTTCACTGGCGAGATTATTGAATCACTGGAAAGAAGACAGAGAACTGGGATTCGTGATTTCCTAACAGCCGAAGCTCAAGCTACAACGGAGAGAGAAATTCAATCGGCGAGATTGACAGAGGAATTGGAGCTTGTTTCAAATTTAAGAGAAAAAATTGAACTTGAAAATCAGAGACTGAAAAGCGCAAAAAATCAACGATTTGCACTCCAAGAGGACATAAATAACTACACAAGTTATGGTAGAAGAAACTTTGATGCAAGACCTTATCCTCAAGAGCTTTTAACGGAAAATAGACCTGGAGAGTTCCTAAGCCCCTTCGCCCGCTGGACAAGGTTGAACGAGGATGAAAGATTAGCAAGAATAGAAATAAACAGGCTTGAAGCTGAACTACTACAACTTACAAGATAAAAATGTTTAGAATCTCTATTTAGAGATAGGAGAAATAACGTGGCTTACGGTTTATCACCAAAATTACCTTTATTAAAAGACCCAGCAGATGGTTATGCCCTCAACAAGACCTATAGGGAGATGGTAGCGCAGAACCTCAAGATGGTTGTGCTCACTGCGCCTGGCGAAAGAATAATGGAGCCAAACTTCGGCGTCGGATTGAGAAATTACTTATTTAAAAACAACACAAAGCAGACCTATCACGAAATTGAATCAAAGATTCGAGAACAGGTTGCAACCTATTTGCCCTTCATCACAATAATTGAAGTTAAGATAGAAGATTACTTGAAAGAGATAGGGATAACAAGTAATGGTGTTAAGATAAGCCTTCAATATAACATTGACCCGATAAGCGTTATAGACTCTTTAGAAATAAAAGCCTCGGCAAACTAATTATTTTGCCGAAGAGGAATTATAAATGAGCAAAACTAGAACAGTTTCTATAAAATACACAAGTCGTGAGTTTGACTCAATCAAGCAAGACCTTGTAGATTACGCCAAGAGATATTATCCCGATTCATTTAGGGACTTTAACGAAGCAAGTTTTGGTGCTTTGATGATAGACACTGTTGCCTACATCGGCGACATCTTATCGTTCTACATCGACTACCAAGCAAATGAAACGTTTTTAGAGACGGCAGCCGAATATGAAAACATCCTAAAGCTCGGTAAACAACTTGGGTTTAAATTTCGAGGAGCAGCATCATCTGTTGGTAATGCAGCTTTCTATGCTCTCGTTCCTGCGACGACAACAGGAGTTGGTCCAGACCAAGCCTACATGCCAGTTTTAAAAAAAGGTTCTACGTTTGGAGCAACAACAGGTGCATCATTCCTTTTGAACCAAGATGTCTTCTTTGGAAACCCAAGAAACGAAGCTCGTGTTGCGAGGGTAGATGAGACAACAGGCACACCAACCTTTTATGCAATTAAAGCTTATGGAGAGGTGGTCTCTGGCTCATTGAGTCAGGAATTTGTATCTGTCGGCGCTTTTAAGAAGTTTAATAAAGTAGAATTGCAATCACTTGACATTTCAGAGATTATCTCGGTTGTAGATTCAGAGGGCAACGAGTTCTTCGAGGTTGATAACTTATCTCAAAATGTTATTTATAAATCTACAACGAATAGAAGTAAGACCGTAGGAACAGAATCCTATGATGCAAACACTGGAGACCAGGCAGCAGAAATTCTAAAACCAGTAGTAGTTCCGAGAAGATTCATTGTAGACCGAGCAGCCAGAAAAACTACACTCTCATTTGGCTCAAGTTCAGATGCCATTCTTCCTGATGATATGATTTCAGAACCAAACACTGTTATTATGGAGACTCACGGAAAGAATTTTATCCAAGACAAGTCGTTTGACCCAACTCGTCTCATTACCAGTGATAAATTTGGTGTAGCACCTTCGAACACAACATTGACTGTTGAGTTCAGAGGTAATACTATAACAAACGTTAATTGCAGAGTCGGTCAGTTGAATAAGTCGGTCGACTATAATGTTGAGTTTGAAGACCTTCCGTCACTGAACGCAGCGAAAGCAAACTCAGTCGCAAATTCTATAGAGATTGATAATGAAGAGCCAATCGTAGGAGACGTCTCTCTTCCAAATTCAGATGAACTGAAAGTAAGAATAAGAGACACATTTGCAACTCAGAATAGAGCAGTCACTCAACAAGACTACGAGTCTTTTGTTTATCAGATGCCACCAAAGTTTGGTTCTGTCAAACGATGTAGAATCTTAAGAGACAATGATTCACTGAGAAGAAATTTGAACCTTTACTTGATTTCCGAGAATAGAGATGGTACACTAACAGAATCTAATTCCATTCTTAAAAAGAATGTTAAAACGTGGCTACAAAAGAACAAGATGATTAGCGACACTATTGATATCCTTGACGCAAAGGTAGTTAATTTCTCAATTGAGTTCGTAGCAGTTGGTCGAATGGACAAATCAAAGTTTGACGTTCTTGAATCAGCAAAACTTAAACTGCAACAGAGATTTTCAAGACTACCAGACATCGGCGAACCTTTCTTTATAACTGATGTATATAGTGAACTTCGAAAAGTAGAAGGAATCCTCGACGTGACAGATGTAAAGATTGTTCAAAAGATTGGAACCACAAACCCAAACCGAGGTTATTCTAACATCCGATTTGACTTAGATAGGGCAACCTCTGCTGACGGACGCTACATCGAGATGCCCAAGAACGTTCTCTACGAAGTTAAATTCCCAGCGTTCGACATTACAGGAGCAATTGTCTAATGTCTATTAAAAAGTTTTACGCAACAAAAGATACAACTATTACAAACGCCTATAAAGAAGACTTGAAAACAAGGGCGACTGATGCTAATATGGGCTTATCAGATTCTCTTGAGGTCTTCTTTATCTACGGGCAAAACCCTGACCCTGACGCAACTGACGCACAGAAGAGAGAAGAGTCGAGAATTCTTGTTTATCCAAATCTACAGGACATACAGACCTATTACGGTGCATCATCGGCACCTTCCGATACAAAATTCGTCTTAAGACTTTTTAATGCAAAGCACCCATTTACGTTGCCAAAAAACTTTACACTTAATCTTTATCATTTCGACGACAATTGGTTAGAGGGTCACGGCTTGGATATGGAGTCTTATAAGGACGTCGGCGCTCCAAACTGGACTGAAAGGCAAGCAGGAGCTAATTGGACTAACGGCGAAGGAGCAATAGACATCTCTGCTCCTCCTGCTGATTCTCTCGTCGGCACCAAAACTTTCGACACAGGTGATGAAGATTTAGAAATAGACATTACAAGTTTCCTCTCCACCAATTGGCTTTCCCTCGATTGGGGCGACACCGCTTTTTTAATAACTTTCACTTCAACAGAGTCGGCAGGTTCAATCAACTTTTACACAAAGAAGTTCTTTTCTCGCTCATCAGAATTCTTTTTCAAGCGACCAATTATCGAAGCAAGGTCTGCTAATGCTATCGGTGATGATAGAGGAAAGTTTTATAAAGCTTCGCAATTGGCTACCAGTAATATCCAAAGTTTGTATTTATATAACACTGTCTCAGGTGCAAGAGAAAACATAACACCCGCACCAACCTTAAAATTGTTCTCAGACTCCACGCTAGATACTCTCATCGGCACAGCATCAGTCACGAACCCAGAAACGGGAGTCTATAAGGGGACTATTACGATTGGCAGCGACGTTCCTGTTACAACCATCTACGAAGAGTGGAAAGCAGAAACCACGACGATAAAGACTGGTCCAATAAAGCTTCTAACAAGAGAGCCAGAGACTAATGCAGGCGAGATTGACTACGTTGTGGACATTACAAATATGAAATCATCCTATTCAAGAGAGGAAACGGCAAAGTTCCGAGTTTACACTAGAGTAAAAGATTGGAATCCAACTATTTATACGGTAGCAAGCAAAGAGTTAGAAAACAACATTGTAGAAAAAATTTATTATAAGATTGTTCGAATGGTTGATGATGAAACTGTCATTGATTATGGAATCGGAACAACACTTTTAAACAATGACCACACACTAGCTTCTTATGACGCTTTAGGCAGTTATTTTGATTTTGACATGTCGCTTCTGGAGAGTGGCTACATGTATGGAATCAAGTTAATGTTCTCTGTAAATGGCGAATTGTTGGAACAACCAGAGACTTTCAAATTTAGGGTAGATTAATGAGTGTAAAAAATCTGTTTAACAAGCGATTAAACAATAAGGTCGTAACTAAAACACAAGCAGATAACCTCACTAACGACATTGAGTCATCAGAGTTAGTAAGTGATGTTGTAAAGTCAGAGAACGCTCTTATCCCTCACGTTGACTTTTCAGACCCAAAGAACTTTTCTCGCTACGGCTCTGCTGAGAAATACTATGAAGATTCATTTGCAAGAGTTTACAAGACCTTTCCCTATGATGGTTCTACATCCGAGATTCAAAAATGGCAAAACGAATCATCCTATCTAGACAGATGGATATTTGACAACGCTTATCCAAAATCAACTGGTCATATAAAACTAGGAACTACCCAGTCTGTCACTGTAAAGGGTGGTCCAAACAACCAGCCTGGAATTACTGAGGGTGATTCAGAAGAGCTTTCAAAGCAGTTTCCTGTAAAGTCAGGTAATTCCAACATCTGGGACACCTCAATCTATAGAAATTCTAATCTCTATATAGACGGAGCATTAGGCACCACGGTTGAGTTCTGGGCTAAACTTGAGTCCACATTTTCTGGTTCATTTGTTGCGTTCAATGTAGGGAACGAAGCACAGTCAGTTTTGACATCAGTGAGATTCAGGACAACTGATGGTTTACTTACTCTTGTCTACAGGGACGACACTGCTACTGGTCTTTCTACGACTACTAACATAGTTGATTTAATTACAACAACTTGGAATCACTTGGCATTCTCATTCATTAACGAAGATGGACAAGTAAAAGTAGAGGTCTATAAAAATGGAACAAGAGTCCACACTCAGACAACTGGAACTGCCATAGGTTCAGTCACACAAGTGGATTCGAACTTGAACATAAACGGCACGTCTACTGGAACTTTGTCTGCTGATGGTTTTTATGTTGATGAATTTCGCTTTTGGAAGCAAAGAAGGACAGAGGAGCAAATAGGAAGACATTGGTTCACGCAAATTACAGGCGGAACGAACACAGACAATAATAAATATAGCGAAGAAAATAACAGCGTCGACCTCGGAATTTACTACAAATTCAATGAAGGAATCACGACGGATGATTCTATAGACGCTACTGTTCTTGACTACTCAGGAAGAATCTCAAACGGAACAATAGCAAATTATTCTTCAACAGTTAGAAGCACAGGTTCAGCGATTGACGAATCAGGTCTAGTGGACACAAGTGATTATGAATCGCCTGACCCAATTATTTACTCAACTCATCCGAGCTATGTTTCTACATTAGAAGAATATAAGCTCTTAGGCAGGACTCATGACTACACAAACAACGCTTCTATCTATCACACGATGCCAGCTTGGATTCTTGAAGAAGATGATGTCAATGGGCAAAACATTAAAGAGCTAACACAGGTAATCAGTAGTCACTTCGACGACACCCACCTTCGAATTAGCGAATTAACTAATTTAAAGAACAGTGAATATTATTCACTAGAGGAAGAGTCGGACAAGCCATTTTTCTTTGTTAATAGGGCTTTGGAGTCTACTGGGCTTATAGTTCCTGACTTATTTGTAGAAGCTACAGCCTTTGAAGAGATTCTCTCAAGAGGCGAGCAAGAACTTTTCGACGAAAAGATTCAAGACATCAAGAATGTTATTTATCAGAACATCTATAACAATGTCTCTTATATTTATAAGTCAAAGGGTGCTGAAAAAGCGTTTAGAAACCTTATCCGTTGCTTTGGTGTCGATGATGAATTGATTAAGATTAATCTTTATTCTGACAACTCTGATTACACTTTAGAGGATACTAGAAGAACAACAGCGATTAAAAAGAATGTTGTAGATTTTAACGACCCCGACCGACACGACGCACTTGTCTATTCAAATGAAGTAGCGGCAAGAGCAGAAACTTCATCTTTTATTCCAGGCGTTCCATCTGCAAAGAGCAACCTTATCTCTCTTACCTTCGAAGCAGAGGCAATCTTTCCAAAGAGACTTTCAGCGGAGCATCCAAACTACGTTTCACCAACTGGTCTTGAGAAGCAAATAGCAATGCTTGGAGAAGCTGACGCCTTGGCTTCTGGTGATGCAGTTTACCAAGCAAGCACTAGTCCAATCTTTAGCATTTATGCGAAGAAGGACAATGCTACATCTGAAAACATAAAGTTTGCACTCTCGTCAACCCTCCTCGTCGCTGACATCGAAACAGACGTAACCTACAAAGAGACTTACGATAACTCAAAGTGGAATTTTGCAGTAAGGCTTTCACCAATAAAAGAAATTGGAGACACAGTTTTAGGCGGCGCAACTTCTGATTACAATCTTGAGTTCTACGGTGTCAAGATGCTTGCAGACGAAGTTGAAGAGGAGTTTACAAAGACCACTGTCATAACTTCTTCTAATGCGAGAGCGGCAATGGAGTTGGCAAAGTTTGTTTCAGTAGGTGCACTTAAGACGGATGCAGACCCTACTAACGCTACAACAGTTAGAGATACTGACATCAAGGTCTCTTCGGTTAGATTTTGGTATGACTATTTGTCAGATGCAGAAATCAAGGGACACGCTTCAGATGCAAGTAACTTTGGTAGACTAAATCCAAACGCTGATGCTTATGCTTTTGTTTCAAGCTTATCAAGCGGTCTCACAACAGACATTCGAGTTCCGAGAAAAGATACTCTTGCACTCTTTTGGGATTTCTCAAACGTAACAGCGGCAGACAGTTCAGGCGAGTTCATTGTTGAAGACTTATCAGACAGAATAACAGACGGTCGTTATGGCTGGTTCACTGACTTATTGGACAAACAGGTGACTGGTAGGGGAAGAAGATTCTTAGCAGATGATAAACAGGTCGTAAACAAAGAGTTTCTTTATTCTGCAAAGCATAGAACACCAGAGGTTTTAAACTCAGAAGACCTTATTGAGATTAGAACTCAGGATGACGATAAGTTCACAAGAGAATCCAGACCGATTACTCACTTCTTCGCTGCCGAAAAGAGTATGTATCAGGTTATTGATGATGACATTATTAATCTATTCGCTTCTATCGTAGAGTTCAATGACTTGATTGGCAAGCCAGTCAACAGGTATCGAATGAACTACAAGGCATTAGAGAAGTTTAGACAACTCTATTTCCAGAAGGTTCAAAATGTTCCAAGCCTTGAGAAATATGTTCACTTCTATAAGTGGCTTGACTCTTCAATTGGAATGATGATTGAACAGCTTATTCCTATTTCGAGCAACTTTTCTTCAACTCTTCGAACGATGGTTGAGAATCACACTTTAGAGAGAAACAAGTATTGGACAAAGTTTCCAACTCTTGAGATGAAACAGGATATTCCAGAGGGTCAAGTACGAGGCATTAGAGAAATGCTTTATGACTGGGAATCAGGTTCCGCACCAGTAACAAAGGTTGCAGAGTTTGACGGAGCAGCGGACTTTATCAATGTTCCTGACGCTGATAGTTTATCCTTTGGAAATGGAGCAACAGAATCCTCCTTCTCGATTGCTACTTGGGTTTATATCCCAACAACAGTAAGCTCACCAGGAACTATCGTTTCTAAATATAACAGTTTCGCTGCAAACAGCGAATATTATCTCCAGCACGACCCGTTTAATCAGTTGAAGCTAGTTCTGTTTGACACCTCAGCCCTCAAGTCCATCTCGGCTTCTAAGACTAATGCGTTTACACTTGGCAAGTGGCAACACCTTGTTGTAACTTTTGACTCTACCGAAGCTGACCCTGAAGATGGAATCGAAATGTACATAGATGGCGTCTTTCAGACACTGAGCAGTAGAATCGGAGACGTTGCCTATGTAGCAATGGAGAATGGAACAGCACCAGTAAGAATTGGAACGGTTGCTACGACTACTGACCCTTTCGAGGGCAAGATGTCTAATCTGGCGTTCTTCAACAGAGATTTGACGCAAACAGAGGTAACTGACCTTTATAACGGCGGAATAGTTCTTGACTTAGCGGAACACTCTGCTTATAATGATGTTATTTCTTGGTGGAAACTTGGAGAAGGAGACACAGCAGGAACAGATAAGGTTGTCGACCAAAAGGGTTCAAATAACGGAACCCTAAATGGCGACACGGCAATTGTAAGAGACCTTGCCCTACCTTCAGGCGATGCTTGCTTGTGGAACGATGAAAGAGTAGAGAGAACTGACCCAGGAGTCACTTCAGGTGTCTCTATAGTTGATGACGACAGAGAAACAATTAGAAATGTTGCTGTTAGAGATATTAAAGGTCAAACAAAAGTAGTCAAAATAGGAAGCGCATTCATAGAACAAGCTTCACCAGTTTTATACGACCACGCAACAACTACCTCTTACGAAGGCAGCACTTACGCTGTTAGAAGATTATCAAAGCCTTATAAGTTTGGAGTTGATAAAGCCTTAACTCTTCGAGGCGGAGCAAACTACGCAGAAATAACAAAAGACCCTAATGAGTTTATTAGAGCGTCAACACCTATCACAACTGGAACTTCAGGAATTGAGCTAAATGGTGTTGAACCCAATCCAGAAACTTGCTATGATAAGGGTGATAAAGAAAAATTCAGAAGAGCACACAAGATTACGCTCACGAACTCTGTAGCGAGCACACAGGAGAGTTTAAAGGGCTCACAGGGGATGTTTCCACGCTATGGTGAGACACCAACCGACGGCGCTGCCGAGTTAACAAACATCCATAACGACTCTTACGGCGACGACGCAGAGATTCCCATTCAAGGACCATTTACTAACCAATGGGTAGGTGGTAATCAGCACCGCCATGTTTATCTTGCAACACCAGCCGCCGACCGACCAGAACTCTATTTGAATGTCTCGGACACTCTTCGTCACCCACACGAAGTAGACCCAAACAATCCATCTGCTCGATACACGAGAGATGAGTTGGCAAAGAGACCATTGAATATCGAGAACATTAAGTTCGAAGAAGGCGAGCCTGGACCTCTTGGAAACTATTCAAGAGTTTATCAAGTTGTTCAAACATCAGGAAGAACTCAGAACAACAGGTTTTTAGTTAGAAACCCAGACTATTCAATTATAAAGCAAGCCTCTTCTGCGATTACAGATGCGTTTGATTTTACTCTTCCAAATAGGGATGAGAATGCTGACGCAACGACCTTCGGAAGAACAGAGCACGTCTTTGTAGAAAGATTTTCTGCACCTGGTGACCCACTAACAATTCCACGAGGTCAGATGGATGCAGAGGCAGAAGAGTTCAGTTCTTATAACTCACTGAACTTTAGAAACCTTACGGTAAGAACTCATTTGAACTTCTGGCAAACACAGCACAGTGCGGTCCAGAGTGGCTCACAAGGCTACAGATTGATGGAAGGCTTCAATACTGGCTTGGACGGTGTTGCAGCTTATCAGAAAAATAATAGAAACCCTTCGGTAAGAATGAGTTTAAAAATTCAGGATGACCCTTCGAACCACTCTGGTTCTTATGGCTGCGTAGTCAATTATGACAACTTCTTTATCGGTCACCAAATACCAAGGTCTGACTTCCAATACGCTTGGGTCACGTCCTCTGCGTTGCCAGATTCCTCAGTTATTGACTGTAATAACTTAGCAACAATTTACCCGAGACTTGGCGGCTATGTTTCTGGTCATTCAAACACATCTATAGACATTACGTTTGTTTCTCAGAGCTACAACCCTTCAGTTACAAAGACGTTATCAATTGAAAGTGGGCTTGTTGAACCATCTGGAAGTTATGTCTTGAATGACCTTCTTTTAGATAGGAATGGACCCTACCAGGGAGCAAGCTGGAAGTTATTCCGTGGCGAAGACAGACCGTTGGTCATAGAACAGAGAAGGCAAAACACTATTTCAGTTGTTAGTCGTTCTGACGAAAACACTTTTGAAAACTACGTCGAACCTGTTGTTACTTGGAACCTGCCAATGTCAGGCTCCCTCGGCGACCTTACACAAATATCCCTCGCCGACTATAAAGCATCTTATTCAAACAATTTAGAGTTCTTTGCAAATCCAAACTTAAGAGAAAGGGTTTCTGTAGTTAAAGACCCTGTTCAGTTTTATGACCAGGTGATGGCTGAGTTGCGAAATGTAGACTCAAACTTGATTTACGGAAAGTTCGCTTACAGTGAGATTGTTTATCCAAAGCACAGAAACGTTGGCTTGACAAAGGTTCGAGAGCGAGCAAAGCTGGACGATTATAACGTCTTTTGGAAAGATAAATTCCTCGATAGAATCAGAAAGGATTCAGACCCGAACAAGCTTGGTTGGGCGACAATCGAAGAGAAGAAGAACTTCTTAAAGCAGAAGAACTCGAACTTCTCAATGGATAACTTTTATTATTCGCAAACCCTCGGCGGAGTCGAGACTGTTTATAATGTTATCGGCGACCTATCTTATGTTGGGGAGCAGAGATACTATGACTGGATAAAGAATAGAAAGCATTCAACGCTACCATCGACTTCTCCGACACCAGAGACGACGGGACTTGAGGGTCTCGAAGTTGATTCGACGGAGTTAGTGGTGAGATACAGTTCAGACTCTATAAAAGAGACAGAGATTGCACCAACCCCAGCAGCACAGCTTTATTACAACCCACTTAATAATGGTCATAGAGAGTCGGGATGGATTAGTAGAACATCAGAGTTGTCAGACGACACACCTGCTTATAACGACTATGATTCTTATAATTTGGAAATGCGCTCTATAGGACAGAACTATGGAATCTTGTCAGAATTCAGAGTTTCACAGCACATGGATAAATATGTTAATGAGGAAGGTGGGGACTTTAGAGCAAAGAATTATAATTTCTTATCTCTCGATGGCGCATCTTATGATGCTAATCGACATGAAGGAAAGACTCACACTCAATTTAGTGGAAAGACTCTTGAGACAAAGAGTGAAACAATTTATTCTCTAAGTGGGTTTGAAAAAGAAAGGATAAAGATAACTTCTTATCCAAAGTCGTTTAATGACCAGACCACGAAGGTGATAAATAATGCCGATAAGCCCTATGAAAAGTTCAACCCAATAAAGGCTTCAGAGACATTTACCTTAGAAAACAGCATCTTAACTGGTCGAAAAATAGGACCAACCTACGCATACGGTCAAAAACCGGACAGCCCATACATGTCTGGCTACAATGCAGCGGCTAAATTTAACTTAGACTCTAGCTCAGATGACTTTTTGTCAGTGAGATTAAATAAAACATCTCAGACTAGCGACAATCAGTTTCTTAGGTTGAGTGAAAAAGCTTTCACATTCTCTATCTGGGCTCAGCCAGACTCTTCAATCCAGAACAGAACTGACAACTCAGCCATTGCGACCCTTGGAAATAGTCGCTCTCTAATTGGTCGCAACTACGAGAGCATCATTTTGATGTCAAGGTTTAAGCATCCAAACGGCGTAAAGCCAGAAGTCCACGATTCAAACCAACTTGGTCTGACAGTAGTTTTTTCAAATTCTAAAGACGTGGTTAACGGAGAGTTCAATGAGGTTCTTACCACAAGTTCGGTCTATTGTTTCTTCAATAGTGATGGAGCACCAACGTTTTTGAAACCAGATGAATTCAACCACGTAGCATTTCAGTTTGTTCCATTTATAGCGTCAACAAGACCGATGATGATAAAGATGTGGTTGAATGGAGAAGAAGTCTACGGTGTCCACGCCAAGGCGATTGATGCAACGCAGACAGAAGATATTTATGGCTATTCACCTTGCCCAGTAGGTCCATCACCATCTCCGAATTATCCTTGGGGTCAAAATTTAGACGCCGACTTGAATCTTAAAGCTTGGTTCATCGATAACTACGCTTTAGGTTGCGGCAGCTTTTCACATTCTCTTGGGAATGAACTGGCAGCAAATGAAAGAATGTCGTTTAGCGCTAAACGACATTCTCTTGGGAATGAACTGGCAGCAAATGAAAGAATGTCGTTTAGCGGTCTTCTCGATGAGCACTCTTTATGGACAGGTATTCTATCAGAAACAAGTATGGCTGCACTTTATAACAATGGAATTCCAGGAAATATCTTGGAGGATAAAGAAAACTCTGATATCACTGGAGGCTACGCCACACTACCTGTAGCACCGACACCAACAGAGTGGGACATTGATTACACAACTAACGGAATTACCATCGCCGACTTGGCAACCCCAGTGACAAACCCAAGCTTACGTTTTGAATATGATGAAGCCCAGACTCAAGCAAACTTCGACCTTCCTGTTTGGCACCGAATCGGTGTTCCTTATGTCGAGATAGTCGAAACCTGCGACGGATGGGATGATGAGTTCTTCAACTCTTACGTTCACACTGACAATGTTAAGTTCTTGGAAAAAGTTGTCGATGACCACGAATCACTTGGTGCAAAGCCTCGGCTAAGAGTAAACCTAAAGGTCAGTGCTATAAAGAAGCTACTTCCTTATGAAGGATTTTACCCACAAGATAGAACAGTTCAAATAGCGAAGTTATTCTCAGACAAGGTTAGTGGCATTGCAGAGGACACGATTACTGGCTCTTTTAAAGAACAACAAGTCCAGTCAATATTACAGCACTTTTTTGCACCAGGAATCCTCTATAATTCAATAAAAGCAGGTCTCTCGGTTGACTGGGCTTCATTTACTGATAAAACAGGTCTTGAGCAGAACTTTATCGATGACAGTAGAACTATAATTGGAGCTTCTGGTTCAAAATCATTTGCTACCTATGCACCAAACTGGTATGCGACAAGAACTGACAGGAACAGTGCTGAAGAGGCTCTTGGTCAAAAACCTGCTTCATTCGAAGATTCAAAATTGGCTGAAAACCAGCCTTCTTTGAAACAACAAGGACTTCAGGGCAATGGATTTATTATCCTGCAAGAACCAGACACGAGACTTCCGTTTGAAGCACTTCTTAATCCAAGAGACTACTTGTCAAGAACCTCTCGTGGAGTCAACCTTGATGGAATGGTTTTCCACCACACTGATTTGGAGATTTTTGATTGGAATGCAGAAGGTGTCTTTTTAACAATCAATCACGTAGAAGAAGATTCAAATGGAACTCCAGAATTAAAAACAACTAAGATTTCAATTGGCGACCCCAATGTTCCAGTTAACGAGGGAATCGACTGGGATGTCAAGGTTGACTTTAGAAGAACCCCAGAGGGACTTTCAATTGCGAGAAGAGATTCTACAACAGGAGAAGTCGAGAGAACTTCTGCGAATCAGTTTAGCACGAGTCAATCAGAGATTACTTCAGCTAGATTGAATGAAGAGATAGCAGTAAAGATTTGCAGAGCAATAAATGAAAATCAAGAATTGTCAATAATTGCCATTCCAGGTTTTACGCCAAATTATACATTTGGACAATCACGTTCCGACGACATAACTTCATCAGAGGATAAAATAGCACAAAAATTTGAAGAGATTTACGAGACAGATTATCCAGAGCTTTTTGAAGGAGCTAATCTGGGGATTCAAACCAACGGAAGTTGGAAGATTAGATTATTTTATGTAGGACCAGATTCCCTCCCTAACGAAGAAGAAGAGGAAGAAGGAGAAGCGTTTCGTAATAAAGAAGAAGAAATGGACGCCAAGAGCTTTACTGGCGGCTCGGAGATATTCAAGAACTCTGAAAAGACTTACGGAGAATTAACAACAGTTCAGTCCACAAGGATTATGGGCGTTCTCAGCACAACTAGGTTTGATGGCAACACTATGATAGGTTGGGCAAATTACTCAATCGATTCTGAACTTGGAGTCAAAATCTTAAACAGTCAAGGAAGCATAGACTTTTCATCTATTTCTAGTTCGAACACGGGGTCTGGATTCTTAGATGCTACGATTTTTGGAATGACATCGGAGCTTCGACAGGGAGAACAAGGTCAAGTAGTTCAGTCCGATAAAGCAACGACACAAGGACCGCTGGCTTTCTATAACCCTATTCAAATAGAACAATCTCAGGTAGAGAGAAAGCCATTTAAGTTTTACCTAATGACTCCTGAATACTACACATTGACTTCGAATGAGTCTGCTGAAGGAGAGTTGGAGCAATTTTCTTATCCATCCTTTGAATGGTCAGACACTAGCAACAACGACATTAGGTATGAATTGGCGATAAACAATTTCCTAGCAGAAGTTCCTCGTTTCTTCTTGAAGAGTGAAGGGCTCACTTCAATTGCTTCAAAGCCAGAGAAAGAGTTTAAGTCGATGTCTGCTGGAAAGACCTATTATATGGATGTAAGCGTTCAAAAGACAGACGGATTTGAGATTGCGTTATCTCCAAAATCTTCTGAGGGTAGATATTTCGGACCTTCATTTAAGTGGAAGAAGGCGGACAATTATGACAAGCCTGAAGACTTTGTAGCAGGACCAGCACAAGCACCTTACGTTCCACCTTATCTTCACGGAAAGTCAACTACAAGAATGTCCTTTGTTCCAAGTGAGAGTAGAGTGCATACTTTAGAGGAGATTCTTTCTGGCTTGTCGATGGAAGACGTTACGGAAGAGCAGTTCAAATATTTTGAATCAGAGGCAACAGGTTCTTATTTTGAAGACACCCCAGCTTGGAAGTCAAGAATGACTGTTAGGTCATCATTCAACCTCACAGGTAAAGCGAGAGTGAAAAAGACAAACTTCGACACTTCCGTCAGTGTGGCGGACCCTCTCTCTGAAAATAAAAGCCAAGCGGTCGCAACTTCTGTTGTAGAGTCCGAAGGTTCAGCTTACGACACTTGGGTAATCTCGCCGAAATTTGAATGTCCAGTCCTCAATTTTAATGATGCCTCTGGAACAAATAGTGTAGATAGGTCGGCTAGACAGGATGCTGGCGTCTATAAGATAAAAGAAGAGCGCTCTTTAAAATATGAAAAGCAGGATAGCTCTATTGTTTCAATTGATTACAAGGTGTCTAATGATGCGTCTAGCGTCTCTGAGTCAGGACTTATTTCTTATGAGAGTGGAACTGGAATTTGGGCTGGCTATGGCTCAGTTCCAAGTCAGTCAGAAGGAATTTTTGTTTCGATAGAGGAGAGTTTTTCTAAACCATCAGGCTCCAGTTCTACGGCTGGCTCATTAATCGACGTGTGCGGCTTTACCGCAACTCAAGAGAAGATTGGCGACATCGCAGAATCCAGAGAAATTTCAGAAGCAATTGTAATGATTCCTTTTGTTGATGAGCAACAGGTCAGTTTTGAGAATAACGAAGTGAGGACAACGAAAGTTGATGGGAGAAACTTTATCTCAATAACTAAGGAGAACTTTTTAGCTCAGAAGAATAACATTGAAAACGGTTTGCCAGCAGTAGACCAGCAGCAGAGCGTGACAGACGGTGTAACAGTGCTCGCTGGCTCGACGAATGAAGGGACTACAATCTCAAGAATGATTAAGATGATGAAGAAGTATAACCTTCCACCTCGTTATGATTTTATCACCTATCCGATGGCAGCAGGTGAAAACCCTTTTGTAATGTATTTCTTTGAGTTCACCCAGACCCTTGGAAAACAAGACCTTGCTGACATTTGGCAAGGCGTTAAGCCAGGGATAGCGAACAAGGCTGTTAGACAAGAGAAACAAATTATTCACGACTTAGGACCAAGCGAGTTCTTTGAAGGAAATGAAATTCCACCTGACATTCGCTGGATGGTTTTTAAGGTGAAGAAGAAAGCAAGTGCGGACTACTTCGAGATGGTAGAGGACTCTAATAACGACTCAAGATTTAAGTTTGACTTTAAGGTTGGAAAAAAGAAACCAGAATATAGTTATAATTATCCTTATGACTTCTTCAGCTTAATCGAAATGGCGAAGATTGATTCAGGAATCGAAATAGAGACTGACCCAGAGGACTTTACGAAGGTTCGTAATAGGAACCAGGAACAAAATAGATGACGTTTAAGAACAAAAAAGAAGAAGTCTTAGAAATTGAATTGACGGCGTTTGGAAAGCACTTGTTATCAAAGGGCAAATTCAAACCAGTCTACTATTCGTTCTTCGATGATGATATCGTTTATGATTGGAAATATTCTGGTGACTCCCAGGAAGAACAGAACTATGCTGAAACCAGAATCCTTGAAGAAACTCCAACAAACGAAGTTCAGGTCTCATTTTCATCTGCCGAAAAGAGAGTCTATGAACAAGTGGAGATGGTCCGAACTGGAAACAAAGAATTAAAAGAAGCATTCCAAGCAACCCCAGAAAGACATTACTCTCTTTCGGCACCTCTTGGTAAGTCTTCGGTTTTAAACGATTATTTTCCAGCTTGGCAGGTAAACCTTTATGGTTCAAAAATAGCGTCTGACACCACGGTCGACCAAGGCGACCAGCCTACTTTGCAGATTCCTCAAATCAATGTCGACAAAATAATGTATAAAACTTCAATAGGGGAGTCGCTATTATCGAAAGGTGATTCAAGTTCCCCACAGACATCAGAATCCAGTCTAGACGAAGTTGAACCAACAGTTCTCGATTTCTATGAGGATAATCAAGAGTTCGTAAGAGAGAGTGGTTTAAATGTAGTTGTGAAGGTAGAACCACAGTTTTTCGTCTTAGAGGTAGATGAAGCAAACACAGAACCTCTCACCGAGAACTTTGACGTAGAGGTTTTTATTGTTGAGGATGAAATTGTTGACGGCAACACCGTGGAGACATTAATTCCCTTGAACTTTATAAAAAAGCATGATAATATAAAAGACGGCATTCTTGTCGACGATGTTGAAGATGAATTAAACGTCGAAGACATCGACGAAACTTATGTAGAATATTACTTCGACATCTTTAGGGACAAAGAGATTGAAAAAGACTTGCTGTGTGAACTAGGCTATAGAACAGATTTCAGCAAGAGAGGATACCTAAAGGTTGACTGTCCTGAGACGAAAGACACTGTTGTTGGTGAGGTTGATATTTACGAGACAAATGTTGAAGACCCGTTTGGAGATGACTGCTAATGGCTATTAAACAAGAAGATTTATTGGGAATGCTTGTTCCAAGCGTTGACATAACAAAAGTAACATTAGAGACGAGTAGACCATCTGGTCTTTCAGTGACAGTAGCTTTATCTGTCTATGATGTTATAGAGAAAGATAAGATTAGTCGTTGGTTCGCCCAAGAGGATTTTGCAAGGTTTATAAAGGTCATTCTTTTTCAATCATCGTCTGAGCGTGGAAGAGCGATAGTGGCTGCGGCAGTTTCAAACATCGACACCTCTTCTAACTTCGGTAACGCCACCGCACCTGGCATCGAGATGAGGACATACTCAATGAACGAGGTTTTACCAGCAGAGGACGACTATTTTAAAAATTCAGTAAGAACTGTTCAGAGCGACGGAACTTCATTTCACGAATTTAAGATTTCACAACAATTCACTCTAGAAGAAGAGCCTTTAGAGTTAAACTACACAGCATTTTCCTACATTGATGTCCAAGCGATGGAAGACTTTTTTAATGTAGAGCTTATGTCAAGACTTCAGCAAGAAGATTCAGCCAAGCAGAACGGCAAGATTTCTCACGAAGAAGTAATAAAGAATCGAGAGACAGTTTCAACTTCAGTTGTTTATCTGACAAAAGAAGGGGAAATCTGGAACGGACCAAAGCATCCAAGGGATGGTCAATGGTTCGCAGGGACACGCAAGGCAGGCAGTGACCTCATTGAGAATGGAAGCTTTCCAGAGGCACTGACGACGAGAAGAATTCCTAACACAAAGATTCAGGACTTTAGGATACTTGAGAGAGCAAGAAAGTTAGAGATTGACGAAACATTTTTTCATAATGCCTTGTCGGAAATTGCAATAGCGGACCAGCCAAGTGTTGAGCCATTAAGGCAGACCTTCTATTCTGACGTCTGGCTGACAAGAGGTTTGCCTGGCGAAGCAAGATTTATGTTTGCGATTGATATGGCAACTATGGTTCGAAAACTTGGTCACTATGGTAAGATATTAGACAAGATGGACATGGCTTCACAAAAGCGACTTCTGTCTCACTCTAAGATAAGGACAATGAAACTTTTGAGAAAGCGTGTCCGTAATGTCGAAACTCTAAACTCTTTAGGGACACCCTACGGAGGCAAAATAGACTTTGAAAGAAACCAGGAAATAGAAGTTATTGCTTTTACTGGACAGATAGACGACAAGCTGATTGAAGTCTCTAGTGAAACGGGTTCGATAAGGGAATCAAACATTTCACTTGATACCAATAACACTGGTGTTCGATTCTTTACTGGAACTGATAAAAGCATAATAGACACAACAGACGGTCTTTATCAATACGGAGTGGAGATTGACTTTATTGATGGAACAAGGCAATTCCTACAGGATATTATTGACGAGCTTTCAATAAGTAGGCACGACCTGTCTTCTATCCTTGCAAGGGTCGAGGCACCCGCTATGAAACAGGACTATCTTTACAACCCCAATCTTAACAGGTTCGAAGAGGACTTTGCATTCACGTCCATAGAGAGGCAGAACATTTCACGCTCTCTAGTTTTATACAACAGGGTGTTATCTATTTTTGGAAAGACAACTTTTATTCCACTTTTGCGACTCATCGCAGAGACGCCATCTTTTATTAGGTTTATGGTTGAGGTCTTTGACCTCTTGATTGCAAAGCTTTCAAACGCAATCGAAGTTTCAATCGACCCGAACTCAAAGTCTAAAATTGGCTCTGGGTTAAAATTCATTATAACTGACAAAAAGTTCTTTGCAAACGCAACCTTTGACTCTAACATCGAAAAAGGAAATGGGCTGGACTTCTTGACTAATCCAGAAGATGCAGGTCAAATTGATGGCGAGATTTTAGAAATCTCTGAAGAGCAGAAAAACACGACTGGTCTTAAGATAGTCGATGCAGGCGAATGGGAAAAGAGGTTGAACTTGGAATTAGAAAAGTTTTTCACTTCAAAGACTCCAGAAGCCACTTTTCCAAAAAAGAATTCTAAGTCGTTAGAACCAACTTCTCCAGTTGACTTTTCTGGACCAAGTTCAGCATTTATGACGCCTACTATTATAAAGAAAAGTAGGGTTACTATTCCAAGCGTTCTCGACGACAACGACAAACAGAAGAGCAAAGAAGATAGAGCAGTCCAATTTAAGGACAATTCAGGAAACGCTCTTGATAACAACATCTTCTCTTCTTTTGGGATTTCTTTTAACCCACCCTCAAGCAACATTCTCGAAGAAGACACAAACGAAGTTCGGATTGAGAACGTCGTCAGTTGCTTTGGAATTGATGAGAGAAGGGAAGTAGGCATCGACCCTGTTGAGGGTTGGAAGGAAGTTGGTGGTCGAATCGTCTCTTTAGGCAGTGATGATAGTCTGGAGGACCAATACACGACTTCTACAGGTGCTTGCGAAGAAGGCGAAGACTCTGAACAAACTTCTAAGTCATCTCCCGCATCTACCGTCTATGACCTGATGAGAGAAACGATTATCAATGTAGGGATTCAGAAGTCATCACCAGGTGGCTTATTGTCAGAACCTGACCTGCGAAGAGTCTATTCGAGCACCGGCAACCTAACGCCACCAACTAGAGAAAATCTTAAGTTCGCACCCCTACAGATTCAGTCTTTGTTTCCAGAGCTTGAGAGCCAGTCTTTATCGAAAGGCTCTGAACTGACTGGACCAAAGTTTCGAGTGAACTATTCATTCCTTGCAAAGATTGACTACTTAAAAGACTTTGGCGACAATGAAGTTGTATTCGGCGATGAAAGAGAGAGAAAGAACTACAAGCAGATAAAGGAACCAGTTTGGGAAAGTCTTAGCAAGAGAACGTTCTTGACTGTCGCTGGAGAAGAGGTTCTTTGCAGGTTGAAACTCACAACGATTCAAGAGTTGGGAATCAAGATTTCCGACCCGTTTAAGTCTCTACCAGTCTACGACGCCTATTTTATTCTCAAACCACCCGTTACGAGAAGGGCTGAATTTTTAGAACTTCAAGGTCTTGAAGGAGAGGTTCTGATTGGCTCCGTCAATTCCGAGGTTCAGCAGGTTTTTGAAAATCAGATAAGCTTCCTTAGACACCTTAAAATGACTTTGGAGCAAGAAGACCGAGAGTTAGAATCTGAGAGAATGTCACTATTGAGACTGATTGGTGAAATAAAAAGAGACCCAAACAATTATCTTCAACGAACTGATTTAAGAAGCATAAGAGGAGACCTGCCTCTTAGGGAGGATGTTGAGGCAAGAATAAACCTCCTAGAGGGAAGAATCAGCACTATTGACAGAAGAAGAAGAGAAATAAGGGACGAACTCGCAGAATCTAAATTTGACCTATTATCTCTGTAGAAAGACTATTTACAGGGAAGGAAATAAAAAATGAACATTATTGATATTAGAGGGATAAAGATAAAGCAGACCAAAAGTAGGATTGTAAAAGACTATCTTGCAACAGGCGCAAATAATCTCAACAGAATTACGTTTGGAAGCCCTATCTTTATTGTAGATTCTCAAAACGCACTACCAAGCTACGATAAGTCAAAACCACTTACAGATAAACAATCAAAAGAAATAGACCCTATAAGATATCTTACAGCAGCTTTTTGGGCAAGAAATAATGACGGCTCAATTTACTTTGCATCTGATGATAAAGAAGTGAGTGATAAAGTTTTCATCTCATTTAAAGAAGAGAGTAGAGAGTTAAAGACAGACGCTGATGGCTCCTACTATGAAGAGACTTATAGAGTTATCACTGACGACGGGAGTGACATTTTCGCTTCAGCGCCAAACTTGGATTCCTTCTTTCTCTCTTCTAGAACCTTTGTAGACCACGCTTGCGACTTCGACACACTCATTGACAAGAAAATAGCAGACCAAAGAGATTCGCATATTCAAACAGCCTATGCTGAAGTCAAGTCTGATTACAACTACTACATCAAGGGTTATGAAGACTCAATCGGAGTTGAGCAAATTCCAGAAAAAGGTCTTCCAAACCTCTATGCTTTTTACGAGGCAGACGAAACTACAAACGAGACTCTTGAAGACTTTCTAACCCTCGGAGGAAGGATTGAACAAAATAGAGTTAGTGGATTTCGGTTTAAGAAGATAAGGGAAGCATCAGGGACAACAATCGAGAGAAGAGTTAGACCTGTTGCCAGATACTTTGAATCTTGGTCGAATGGTCTTGGCTTTTGGATAAAGAGTGATAACTACAGCGAAACTCTTTCCAAATTCACCAACCTTGTTTTCTCACAAAAGGATGTAAGGGATTTAAAAGACGTTAACGAAAGCAAAGAGTTGATGCCCATGTTCGTAGACATAAGCTTCTCTACAGACCCAAGCGCTCAATTGAATGCAGCCCTTGACGAGTTAAAACTTGCAACAAAATTACAACAGGACGTCGCTGAAGCAACACTGAATGCAGAACTAATAAACCTTCCTATTTTTGAGGCTCAAACTCAAGTGTCAGAGCAGTCTGGTCTACCAGAGGTTTTATCTGGCACTGACACAAAGAGGATTTATGACCTCGGTAAATGGCTGAAGAACTATGCTGAACTTTCTTCTGGCGAAAACTCTATAGCTTTCAGAGATGAGGACCAGAAGCCTGATGACCCAAGGTTTGAATTTTTCTACAACCTGATGTCTTTAATCGGCAAGTCAAAGGTAGACGACATTGTAAAGAACAACTTGAGGTCATTTCAAGACCTTTTGGTTGGAAATAAATGCTACAACGAAACAGTCTTCTACAGAATAGATAAGCACGATTCGCTCGACAACCAAAACGCAGCACCAATTCAATCCTTTTACCTCTCTAATCTCGGAGACTTAAAAGACTTGCATTATGTGGACACACAAGTTAAATATGGCAAATCTTATGTTTATAAAATCTATTCAATGAATTTGATTGTTGGTTCGTCCTACAGATATGAAAGACTTCGAGATGGTGCACTCAAGATTATAACAAGACCATCGCTACAATTGATGGAGATTCCAATCTTCAGCAAAGAAACAATGGTTATGGACAATCCACCTATCGCACCTGACATCGACATCATTCCATTCCGTGGAGTTAACAATAAGTTAAGATTGGCTCTCAATTCTGGAATTGGAAGATATGACCTACATCCAGTGATTATTCAAGAATTGGAACAGGACCAGATAAATAAGTTTAGAATAGCACAGGACTTATCCCCTGAAGACAAGATAAGATATGAGACAGATGACAAGGTTGATAATTTTATTATCTATCGTCTTGATAAAGAACCAAGGTCTTATAAAGACTTCCAAGAAGGTGCAACAAGAGAGATAAGCACTCTTCGTGCTTCTTCAGCATCTACTAATGACACAGTTATGCCAAACAAGAAATACTACTACTGTGTCAAGGCTATTGACGTTCATGGACACTACTCTTATCCTACAGTTGTTTATCAGGCAGAAATCGTAGATGATGCAGGTTCGGTTTATCCGATAATAAACACTTTTGAATTTAGAGAACCAGACGTTAAACAGCCTACTGTTGGAATTAAAAGATTTCTTCACATCGAGCCAACGACATCTAACACTTTCGTGAACTATGAAAAGTCTGGGATTACTGGAGGCAGAGGGGTCAAGCCAGGACAAAAGGTATTGCTCGGCGTTACGGAAGACCCAGTTTGGGGAAAGAAGTTTAAAGTTAGATTGACATCAAAGTCAACTGGCAAGAAAATTGACTTTAATTTAGAATATGATTATGAGGCAGAAAAGCAATAACATAATTTTTTATGTTTGAGGCTTTAAATCAATAACGAAACTAATTATAATGCGGAGGACAGAATAAAATGGCATTTTTAGACAATTCAGGCGACATCATTCTTGACGCAGTTTTAACTGACACAGGTAGAATGAGATTAGCAAAAGGCGACGGAACTTTCAAGATTGTAAAGTTTTCACTCGCTGATGACGAGATTGATTACAGTCTCTTTAACAGGTCACACCCAAGCGGTTCGGCTTACTATGACTTGGAGATTATGCAGACTCCTGTTTTGGAGGCGTTTACCAATAACACTTCAACAATGAAGCATAAGTTGATTTCTATTCCTAGAACGAATCTGGTCTATCTTCCAACCATCAAGCTTAGTGAGACTTTCGCAAATCACAAACGTGTAGCTCAGGCTAGTCCTGCACCAACTGGTGTTTTTGTCGTTGCAGTTGACGAGACGACTTTGGGTGAGATAACTGGGGAAGGCAACATTTGCCCTAACACAGGCGTTCTTGACGGTGAAGCCGCAAGCGAAGGAAACTACATTAGAGTAGACCAGGGAATTGACTCTCTAGGTAATCCATCACCAGCAATGTCTTTGGAAAGCGACCTTATTGAAACACAATACATTGTTCAAATCGATGACCGTTTTGGTAAGATAGTTAGTCAAGCAGACGGCGCAAAAGAAGCCACTGTTTCTTTTAAGGACGATGACAACATCGCAAGCTACTATCTTTCATTAAACACTGACACGGAATTTGTTTTTAATAATAGTAACAAATTGGTCACAGACGCCCAAGCAATCTCTGGACCAAGAGGAACTTATTTACAGTTTAGGGTTCAGTCATCACTTGACTTAAACACAAGCACATTCCTTTTCCAGGAGCTTGGCGGAAGCGCAACGATGGAAATCGGCTCGCCCGTCAAAAAATACTACTACATTGACTCCAATGTAAGAGTCACAGGCGCAACAACAGGAAGAAGCATTGACATTCCTGTTCGTTTTACAAAATTTTACACTTAAGAGGATAACATAAAATGGCATCAACATTCAAAACATTTTTAAATGACGATATCGCTACTACGAGAACACTGCTTCACGAGGCGATTCCGATTACAGGCTCTATTATCTATGGAACCTACGGGGCACCTGGAGCAGAGCTTCAAATAAAGACGTTTGCGCATGGAATGTTCCAGTCAGTTTATGATTATCCTTTCTTAAGTTCTTCAGCGAATCATATCTTTGACGTAACCCACGCACACAACTCTGTTTTTCAAACACAGGGTGTAACTGGAACTAAGTCAGATGGTGCAACTTACGATGGCGCATCACAACTAGGGGCTATTAGCACACATCCTTTCTTTAAGAAAAGAAAGAACATCTATGGTCAAATGGGGCAAGTCCTTGTAGGTCATGACGTTGTTGGTGAAATCCAAAAATTCGACCAAGATGGCGACTTATTATCAGCCATAGGTTCTAAATATAACTGCTTAATTTTCATGAACTTTGCAAGACTTCTTGGAAAAGATGAAATCAAAAAGGGTTCATTCGAACTCAAGATTGGAACAGAGCAAACACACAGCGCCACTGCTGGTGTCATGAATGATAATCTTTTGACAATCAAGGATGATGGCGCAGCAACTAACTATAAAGTTAATTCACCAGCAGGTGAATACGGAATCCTTAAGATTACAGGTGATTCAAATGTCTCAGGCGGCGGAATTTCAACCCAGCCCGAGTATGACGCCAAGTGTGGTTTGATTTTTTATCAAGCAGGCGTTGTCGCTTTAACACCAGACCTATTTATGGGCTTTGTAGCAAGCGTTTATAATAAGGGCAAAATTACTAACGCATCAGGCGGAGGCACCGACGGTGTTGATGCAAAAATGAACGCAACACAAAACATCCTCGCTCTCCTAAACGACAACGCAAAAACAATGGACGATGTTGCACTTGCTTTCCGTCAGAGAATCGAGAAGGTTTGCTTCAACAACACGACAGAACTTAACTCAACAATTTACTTTTGTAGAGCTTCTCACAACGACTTCAACTACAGTTCTAATCCAACTTACTTGCTAAACAGCAAGATTAGAGTTAAAGGAAAGCGGGACCATGACCCAATCTCCTACATCACTTCAGTAGGTCTCTATTCATCAGATAACGAGTTGCTCGCAGTTGCAAAGCTTTCAGAACCACTTCGTAAAGACCCAACGAACGACATGACCCTTCGAGTTCGTTTGGACTACTAATCCGCACTAAATAGAGAGGGAGAAAAGTGTCTTTATATAAGTTCGAACAAAATGACGTTTTTAAAAACAGAATAAAGACACACCCACGCATTAGTTTTGTGATTAGTGATAAGAAGACTTATTACAATCGTGATATTCTTCCTATTAACACATTCGCAATAGCAGACGAAACAATTCAGCAAACGGAACAAGGCGACCTAAGCCTTTATGAATTGAATATCAACAGAGACGCATCCACACACAGTCCACCGACACAAGAAAGCCTTATCTATCCGTTCATAACAAAGCAAGGCTCATTGACATCGTTCAAGACTATCTCTACGGAAACATTTCAGACCTATTCTTATGGAGACGTAATTAGAGGTCAATATCCTCTATCCTCATCAATTGATGTAGAATATCAAGCAGCCTCTAGTACGGACAGACCACATATCAAGGCTTTAAAGAACACCTTCAATTATTATAGACCTTTAAGTCCTCATTATGCTTATGAGTCTTCAAATGCTGTAGGAACATGGGACAAAGCAAGTCAAGAGATAAAATTAGTTTCTATTCCTTCCATCTTTTACGGCTCTTCAATCAAGAAGGGTTCCGTAGATATGAAATTCTACATTACTGGTTCTCTCATAGGAAGACTACAGGATTCAAACCAGAACGGAGAGTTGATTCAGACAATTGGACCAGCCGCAACATCTGCACAAGGCAGGGTCGATTTCAACAACTCATTTGAATCTAGCTATGATAACAAGAGAATAATCCTCGAAAACACTTCAGGCATTTCAAAGACTTTTATCTTCGATGCCACTGGAACAGAGGGTTCGACTGGAACTGTGGATGGTTCAGGATTTATCATAATCCAGATTGACGGCTACGAAGGCGACAACGCAGCTATTGGAACGGAATTCGCCACAGGCGTAGAATCAGTGAGTGGTTTTCAAATCTCTACAAACGATGACGCTTTTGGCAGCATTACATTGACACAGGTCATCGGAGGTAGCAGCGGAAACACAACAATTCAAGACCCTGACTCTATAGCAAGCTTGGGCATAGTCCAGTTCGCAGGCGGAGCAGCAGATAACAACGGCAAGGTTGCTGGAACCGTTCTCTATAACGAAGGGTTTGTAGCTCTGACTGGTTCTTGGGATTTATCAAGCACCTACACAGACGAGTACTTGTTCAGCGGAGTCAACATCGCACCCAAGTGGACGCTTTGGGGTCAAAAGTTTTTAGCAGCAGACCCAGGAGCAGCAGAGTTCTGTCCTTCATCTTCTTGGACAATCGACTGTGAGGGAACGAACTACGTCCCTGTTATTACGATGCTGGCTCACGCTAAAATGGGCGACCTTAACCATTCGAATAACCCAACCTATGTAAAACCCTCATCAGACCAAGACGTCGAAGTTTGCGTAGATATTGAGCACGACGTAGATTATTACGAGAACGATAAAAGAGAGTTAGCAAACGTTGTTAAATCACCTTATCCTAACACATCAGGTTCATTTGAAAAGACAACCTACATTTCCAAAGTTGGAATTTACGACGAAAACAAAAATTTAATTGCTATTGCAAAACTAGCAACACCAGTCAAGAAGACTATTTCGAGAGAATACACCTTCAAGATGAAAGTAGACTTTTAATTGATTTTAGGACTAGACATCTCCACCAGCATCACAGGCATTACTTTACTCGACGATAACGGAGAGGTAAAGGTTAT
>ENA-OREN01000984-OREN01000984.1-marine-metagenome-genome-assembly--contig:-NODE-984-length-35952-cov-9.319052_pt1 | contig 35952 bp, 43 predicted proteins | sample MGYA00248624_ERZ508555 | MGnify/ENA primary metagenome ERZ508555 (study PRJEB26222, sample SAMN06267773) | marine metagenome | isolation source: Saanich Inlet, British Columbia, Canada | place... | reverse complement strand
CAGGAGTCACACAGGACTACAGGGAAGCGGCCAAGTGGTTGCGGCTATCTGCCGAGCAAGGTGAAGCCTCCGCCCAACACTTCCTTGGAAAGCTGTTTCTCGATGGAGCAGGAGTCACACAGGACTACAGGGAAGCGGCCAAGTGGTTGCGGCTATCTGCCGAGCAAGGAGATGCAGGAGCGAGAACCACCCTTGGGGTGATGTATCACAATGGCCATGGAGTCACGCAGGATTATAAAGAGGCATTCAAGTGGTATAGATTAGCTGCGGAACAGGGAGATGCCTATGCTCAATTCAATCTTGGGCAGATGTATGAAAATGGCCTTGGAGGCATGCGGAATTACAAGGAAGCGGTCAAGTGGTACAAGCTTTCAGCAGAGCAAGGAAATCTCATAGCTCCAATCAAACTTGGGGCGATGCATGGCGATGGTAGGGGAGTATCTCAAGATTATGTTCATGCCTACAAGTGGTTCGAAATTGCGGAGGTGAATGGGAATGAACATGGGAGTAAAAATATGGCCATTGCTGCTGAGCGCATGACCCCCGACCAAATCGCCGAAGCCCAGAAGCTGGCAAGGGAGTGGATGGAGAAACACCAGAAAAGGTAAAAGGATTTTAATCCTGTATTTGCCTTAATAGAGCACTGACTAAACTGACAAAACTAATTTAGTCGGTTTTGTCGGTAATGCCTTTAGGGATGTCACCAGATATTTTTACATTCGGATTGATACGATGGTTTGGCAGGGGGGTTCTTCCCACACCACTCTGCCTCTGATCTTCCACTTTCAACCATCCCGCCTCGACCAACTCATCACACGCCGACTGAGCCAGTTCCTTTTTCTTCAGGAGATGCCATTCCTTGCGATAAACATCCCGGACGGTGAACCCATCCTTCAGCTTTCCGGTCTGAATTTTCTCAGCCAATGCTGCTGCCCCTTGCTGATCAATGTCAGCTACCAACCCGTAGACCCTGCGAGCATGACTTTCCAGATATTCGCAAAAAGCCACTGCATTTTTAGCCGCTTGTAAAGAAACAGGCCCGTCTGGAGAGCCATCGACAAGGTCTATCAGGTGGAATATCAGGGCCAGTGTCGGCATCAGGCTCCGATATTTTCCAAGGTGTTCCAGTATCAGGGGGTGATCGTCGGAGCGGAGTTTTTTTGTTTCAAGGTCTGTTAACCACTCGTTGAATACCTCTTGTGCTTCAGGACAGAATCTCAGGCTGGGGAAGTGGTCATAATCGTATTGAGTTGCCCCAATATTTGCAGGATCAAATGTCGCCAGTTTCTGAATGACATTGAACGCTCGTTCCCGTGCATCTCGATTCGGTTTCTCGTCCACCAACTGCCATTTCTGCAATTCATCGGGGTAAACGAGTAGTTGTAGCCGCTGAATGAGGCCATCATTCTCCAGTCCGGTCATCTGCAAAAGGTATGAGGTGAGTTTTGATGGCTGGATGCCGCCAAAAAGAGACAAGCAGAGATTCTCAGTAAAAGTTGTTCCTCGCCCAATCCGATCTGTTGTATGCGATCCCGTCCCGTCCCATGCCTCAAGAAAAAAAGCCCGATCAGATTCTCTCCCCGGTTTTTCCCAACCAGCCAGCAAACCCACCAGTTCATCCCTGAATAATAGCAAGCCGTTAGGGTTCTCGTTCAAAAGCTCTGACAACTTCTCTATGGTGGCATCATTTGACTTGTACCGAATCATGGCTGGGGATTCAGGATTCTCAAGTTTGGTCAATTCACTTTTAATTTCTTCGATGGTTTTTGTGCCTTTACCTGAGGCCGCTTTTTTCATGTCGGATTTCAGCGCCTCTTTCCTAGCATCCCATTCCAGCAAGTCAGCTTGGTGTTCTTTCAGAACCTCATCATGGGATTCCTTAGCCTTGGCCTCTAATCGTCCCAAAGGCTTTAACGCTTCCGTTAAAGAGGGGGTCTTGAGCATCGAAGGACGACCAACGACACCGCCCCAAAGATTGGGGACAACAAGCCAATCATCATTCTGTTTTGGGTTAATGCCGCATTTTGTTCCAATCAGGGAACCGCATAAAACTATAACCGCCGATGCTACGAAATCTGGGGGGCATTGCATTCTGTGAGACACGTCTTCAATCCAAGGTCGAAACGGCTCTGGCAGAATTTCATGTGGTAGAGGTTGAACCTTTAGCAACTCCATATCAATGGGCTCAGGTTTAGGCCAACTATGATGCCGCTCATAAATACTTTCAACTGTTCGCTCAACCTCTTCGTACGGTAAGGGGTTGTCCATGACTGAGTTCCATACAATGGCCTGCTGTTTAATCTCCTCAAGTGAACCGCCATCGTTTACCCACGAGCCAACCAGTCGAGTTAGTGCTTTGTTTCGCCCTCCTTTTTCTACTCCTCGGTAGAGTTCGCTGACTGACTTTTTTTCTTCTGTTTTCTCAGCCAAAATCCATGACGGGAGTTCCGTCATTTCGACATCATCCAAGCCTCGGCCTGCAACCCACTCATAGACATTTCCACTTTCGTGAATCGAAGGAGGGGCAACAACACAGCCGCCGTCTGCCCTTAGGTCTATATCGGGAAGGTCATCCCGTTGCTGGAAATTGCGGATTCCGTTTTTATATTTACAGTAAACATGCAAGCCTCGACCAGTCTTTGCCGTTGGACTTAGTGAAAGTTTGTTTTCTTCAGCAAAGGTAATTGCTCCGACGCTATCCAAATCAATGACAGCTAGCCCAGATATCGCGCCAGTGACAATGCCGATATTGTACGCACTTCCGTTACCGAACCACTTGACGAGCTCTTCATCGGTGGGGAGCCGTTTTTGAAATTCTTTCCAAGGAGTTGCGGGTTTTTTTCCGCGAGGATAGATAGGGATAACGCTAAACCCTCTCGACAAGTAATCACGAGCCACTTGCAAGGTTTTATTCTCAAGAGCGGTGTTCATACTCAGCCCTCCCTGCGAAAGACGGGTTTTGTGGATTGTTTTTTATCATTTTGCTTCTCCTCTTTCGCACAGCTCCAAATATTCATGAATCCCATCGATGGGATAAGCTACTCTTCCAGCAATTTTGCAGGATTTTGGCCCTTTTTGAAGAAAACGGGCATGCTCTGCCCAGCTTGCCGTTCGTTTAATCCCCAATGCGGAAAGCTCTTCAAGCATTTCGTTTTGACTCAAATATTTCTTTTTGCTCATAATTTTTCCTTTCTTAATTAAAAAAATCCAAAAAAAAACGACGTCCTATCCACACAGAGCTTCTGTGCGAATGGGACGTCGTTCTTGCCATCGTTCTGATCAAGGGATCAGACGACCGAATGGTGGTTCCCTTATTAAAATTTCTTCCCTACAGTTTTATTTATTCAGGTAGCTTCTCCATGCCTTTGTTTTCGTCATACTTAAAGATAATGTTAGAGCTAGGCCCATGCCTGTTGATATTTTTTTTTATAAAATCAGCATCATCTCTTATGCGTGGAACTTCAGCGTGATAGACCGTGTTTTTTTTGCTTGACCAAACCCGTACCTTTTTTGAGGGATGTCCTTTGTGGAAATTAACAGATATCTTGCAAGAGTCTCCATGCCCGACCACAAAACTCTTGCGGGCCCAAGCACTCAATTGCTCCACGCTGTCAAAAATGAACTCTGCTTTTCTGATGATAGACCCCTTTTTCTTTGTGCGGTTTTGCACCTATTTGGACAATATACCACAATATATGGTGTGGTCAATAAAAAATAGATCGATATATTGTGTGGTTTGGGATTTTTCGAGAAATATCCTGTCAGGTTCACGCGACTATATTTAACTCCGGATTCTCCGGGTCTTTGGCGGTGCAGAGTTTAAGCAAATGCGTTTCAATCCTTTGCATGGGCCCTCTTAATCGCTCTGGACTGATAACTATATACCCTCCTGTCACGTCGCCATTGAGCGAGTGATTGACCAGTGCCTTCACCGCATAGCTCGAGATATCGAGTGATTCGGCGATAGTAATGAAGCCCCGGCGTAGGTCATGAAGGCAGAACTTAACCCCAGAATTTTTGAAAACCTCTGCCACCTGTTTTTTTGGCTCAACCAAATGCCCTGTCTTTCCGGAGCCGGGGAAAACATATTGGTTCTCGTTGTTACCTTCTTTTCTTCTTTTGAATATGTCATAAGTGAATTCCCCCAGTGGTAGCGCCAAAGGGTTCTTGTTTTTTGTTTCAGAAATTGTAAATGTTCGTCCTTTTAAATCCACATCGGCCCACTTGAGCTTGAAGCCCTCCTGCCGCCGAAGGCCAGTCAGAAACAGAAGGAGAATATAATCTTTGACCGTCTCAGATTTTATTTCCTGAACTGCTTTGAACCATTCAGGAAGTTCATGTGACTTGATGATCGTCTGGCGACGTTGTTCTGGATACCATTGCTTGACCTGAGATAATCTCTCAACCGGGTTTGTTTTAAGTATGGATTGGCCGCACCCATCGTCATACTGACCTATGGTAAAATTCATCAGTGACCTCAGGAAGCGCATTACTTGATTGGCCGCTGTATTGCTTTTCAGACCAATTTTCTTATGCCTCCGTGCCACCATATCGCGGGTAATGTCTGTCACCTTCTTTTTTTTCCAGTCCGCCAAATGAAGATTCATGGCCAGGTTGTAATCCCTTTTGGTGCGCTCAGCCAGATTGCGAGTTTCAATGAAATCTTCAAATGCTTTCTCAAGGGTTATCAGCCTCGTTTTCTTTTCCGCTGCCAGATCAACGCCTTGATGAATTTTAAGTAAAATTTCTCTGGCAAGATCTCTTGCATCTTCAGGCGTAATTGTAGGATACTTGCCGACAACCTCTCTTATGAGGCGACCATGGATTCTTTTGTTTATAATGTAATACTTTGCATTGCTGGTAACTCGAAGGCAAAAGCCGGGAAGTTCAGAGTCTCGATAGATTCTCTGGTTTCCCTTGGAGCCTTCTATGGGTTTAAAAAAGGGGATACCTTTTATGGTGGTTCGGTTCAGTCTGACTTTATCTGCCATAATGATTTTTTCCTGTAGTTGAGGAGAGCAGGGGAGGGCGGATAAATAAAAATCCGCAGGTATTTTTGCATACTATATGCATACTGCTTTCATCAAAAACTATAAAACTCCGTCCAAGACCTTCGGACTTTGTGATAGGTAATATATGCTTATTTTATGGGGTTTTCAAGGGGGTTTAAGTGAGAATGTATACTTTTCAGGGACTTGGAAAATAGCGGACTATCTTATTCCTAATCCGTAGGTCAGGCGTTCGAATCGCCTCGGGGGCATGCCTTTTAGTTTGGAGTTGTCGCTATCACCCAGAGTAGATCAGGATACAGTTCCTGCGGAGTTTATGGTAAATGTGGTGGTGCTGGAGTTGTGAATTGCTGTTCCGCTGAAACTGGATTCTGTTCCCTGTCCGGAAATGGTGACTTCTGCAGAAGATGCGAAACCATAGGAAGACCCGGATACAGCACTGACGTCACAGTTGGAGGTCGATCCATTATCATTCCAATAGAGTTTGCAGGTGAGAAAGAGGCTCTGAAGATTTGATTTGGCGTCAATGTCGTAGGCGCGTTTTTTATATTGGCTGTGGGAGGAGTAGTTAGTCGCGGCGAGAATGCCTACAATAGCTACAACGACTAACAGTTCTATTAGGGTGAAACCCCTCTGATCGGTAATCGTTGCCCGCATTGTTTTTGTCCTCGGACGATTTCCCCCAGTGTAACTCAGTTTGCCTCATTTCTCAGGTTTTTAAGGAACTATTTGACTTTGGGCTTTGGGATGAATAGATTGTTACCTTAGTATTTTATTTAAACTTAAAATTTTTGAGGAAAAACTGCCGGTATGGAGAGCTGGAATAAAGAAAAAGTTGAGCAGGCGAAAAAAAACCTTGAAGGTGCGGAACTGAAAGGCCTGGATTTGTCCGGTGCGGATTTGAAAAATGCCAACCTCATTGCCGCCAACCTGGTATCGGCCAATTTGAGTGGCGCGGATTTATCTGGAGCTAAAATTTTTTCCGCCAAGGCCACGCGGGCGGATTTTCGGCATGCCAACCTGTCGGCTGCCAGTCTCTTTAAGGCAAATTTTAGTCGGGCAAACTTTCAGGAAGCTAATCTCAGTGATGCGGATTTGATGGGGTCCAATCTCTCTGATGCAGAATTGGTAAAAGCTGATTTGATTCGAGCCAAGCTGGTAGAGGCTAATCTTCTCGGCGCAAACCTGACGGGTGCGGATTTGACCGAGGCTAAACTTTCAGGTCGGTACCAGCGAGAAGGCCATTTTAGTCGTGGTGCCAATCTGCGCAGGGGGAAACTGGTTGGTGCGAAAATGATCCGGGCCGATTTGACTGCCGCAGAAATGAATGAGACTGACTGTAGCGAAGCTGACTTCTCCGGAGCCAACTTAAGTGAAGCTAATTTTAAAAATGCCTGCCTGAAATCTGCCTGTTTTGTGAATGCAAAATTAGGCGCTGCCGATTTCAGAGGAGTGGATTTTGAGGGTTCTGATTTTTCCGGTGCAGAGCTTATCGAAGCAAAGTTTCAGGGGGCGGACCTTCGACAAGCCAAAAATATTTCCTCGGAAGAATTAGCATTGGCATTTATAGATAGCAAAACTCAGATTCCTGACTATATTGAAGTGAACTGGACCTCGGAAGATACCTACGAGTGCAGAATGAAGTAGTAAAAGGCCAACCAAGTAAAAACACTTAAGATGTAGAATAAGAGATGAGTACGACAAAAGCAAAGTTCTGTATTGGGCAACTGATTCATCATAAACTGTTTGATTACCGGGGAATCATTCTCGGTGTGGACTTGGAATTCAAGCAGACAGATGACTGGTATGACGAGATGGCCCGGAGTAAACCTCCCAAGGATAAACCCTGGTACCATGTTTTGGTTCATCAACGGGGTAGCCAGACCTATGTTGCGGAGCAAAACCTGGAAGCGGACCCCGCCAGCAGTAATTAACGGAAGGATATCTAACGATGATGAAGACGGTTAAAGAATTCAGAGTCTGGCGCGCCCATTTTTGTTGTTCGCCAAAAGGTAAGTCGGCAATAGATAAAATGAAGAGACTGCAACAGGGTGACAACGAGTTTCCCTACGGCAACCTGGAAAGCAGTGTGTTGTCTACCTGTTTTCTGGCGGCAAAATATCTTCCCGAAAAAGATCAGATGGATTCTCGCAGAAGGATAGGGGGCCTGCAACTCTCCACCCTCAAAGGGCAACGCAAACCTCAAAATATCGGGCGGAATAGTTTGATCCTGCATCTTTCAACCTTTTTAAAGTTCTATACGGCGGATGAATCTACATTCGACTGGGTTGGCAAAAAGCTTCCTGCTTTTGGTCAGGGTCGCCCGGAGCTTGTGGCTAAATTTGTCAACGCGGTTTATAAAGGTGAAAAAATAGGTGCGGAAGCGGTCGAGAGAATCACCCGCAAGTCTCATAAAGATGGCATCCGCCTCGCGCATTGGAAACTTCAGAACTAGTCCTTCCCTCATGATTTACAGGGGAATCCGTTATTTTGCGATAGGGCTGATTTTTTTGTCGCTGGCGTGGGCCTTGTACAAAGGGGCGGGACCTCAAACTCATCCCGGTGGGCCAGCCTTCAGTCGCGCGGTGGGACTCTATACCGATGGGGAATACGCAGAAGCTTTGCGGGACTATGAAACAAGTATCCGCGAATACCCAGACTTCATTCATGCGCAAAGGGGAAGGGCTCGAACGCTGATGCAGTTGGGCCGGGATAAGGAAGCCCTGGAAGCGTTTAACGAAGTGCTCAAACGGGACCCCGACTCCGCTGTCTCTTTTGCCAACCGGGGTATTCTGCAAGATCGAATGGGACTTTACCCTCAGGCCATTGCCGATTATGACCGGGCCATAAAAATGGATCCGCGTCTTGGAGAAGGATTGGACTGGTTTACCCGCCTTTTGCAAAACCGTAACGAAAAACCCCAGACCCTGAAAGATAGACTACAAACCCTCCGCCACCACCAGCGTGACGCTGGACCCAGTGTGCAATAGCCCGCCAAGCGATCAGATATCTTTGCGCGCAGTTTGAAGATAGTTTTTTGACAAGGTGGCAGATAGCAACAACTTGTTGAGCCGAGATAATTCTTTGCTAGCCAGCGAAAGTTATTGCCCGCTGGCCCCACGCCTAGTGGTTAGATCCAGTCTTCGAGGTCGAACTGGGCACTGCATTCCGGGCTACGCAAATCCATGAACAAGTCTGCTTCGTCAAAGTTTAGACTGAAGTCAGGGATGGTTTTGCATTGCAGTCCGGCGTTTTTAATTTTTTCTTCGTATGTTTTCATTTTCTCAATAGTGCCGAATTCTAAAACGACTGAAAATCCTGTCGCGGCAGAGAATCTGATTAGTTTTCTATCGGTATTCATTTTTTGTCCAAGGTTAATTTTTTTCGTCAAGAAACTCAAACTCAGTTTCTGAGGCCCATTTGATTTTGAGGTAACTGGGCAAAAGGGTTTTTTTATCAATGAGTGCAGGCTCGAGCTGTTCCCGGGTCAACCCCACCACATAGCGCAAGTTGGCTCCACGCAGGTCTGCCCGATTGAGATTTGCGCCTTTTAAAACTGCCCGGCTGAGGTTTGCTGTTTGCAGACCGGCATCTTCGAAGTTGGTGCTTTCAAGCTGGGCTCCGGAAAGGTCCGCTCCTTCCAGCCTGCTGTTCTTGAACACAGATTTTTGCATTTTCGTTTGTGAGCCTTTAATATTTTGTAAATTGGTCCCACTGCAATCTGTGTTCTTCATCCAGGCTTTGTAGAGTGCGCATTCTCTGAGATTGGCTTTAGTCAGATTGGTTTCGCTTAAATTGGCCCCGCGCAGGTCGGCACGCCGGAGGTAGGCATTTTTCAGATTGGCTCCCTGTAGGTTGGATTTGTTTAAATCCGCCCCGCTGAGATTTGCATCAGTAAGGTCTGCCTGGGATAGGTTGGCCTTAGAGAGTTGGGCACCACTGAGGAAAATATTTTTTAAATTGGCCCCGCTCAGGTCGGCACCAACCAGCAACGCTCCTTCCAGATCGGCCCCTTCCAGGTCGCTTTCTTTCAGGTTGGCGTTTTGAAGGTATTTTTTGGAACCCTCCAGTTTTTCCTTGAGCGATGGCGTATTTTCAGTCATTCCTGTTTCTTAACTGATTAAAACGAAAAAGTATGACCAGCACCATGACTCCCGCTATGAAGAGGGCAATGGAAAGACCAGGAACCATTAATGCCAGTGAAAGGGGAACAGACTCCAAAAACCAGGAGAACAGTTTTTGCAGGCCCACCCAGGACTCCGGTTGAACCATCCACTGATGAAAGGTTGTGTTCTCAAACAGGAAATCAAAAACCGCAAAAAGTGGGAATCCGGTCCAAACCCCATCCTGCAACCAGAGTATAGCCTGATAGCCGAAAAGGCTGAGTCCGATCAGAAAAAATAGCCCGCCAATAGTTCCGGTAAGGGCTAGCAACCCTGTAACAATAAAGTCCTGAGGAGTGAGCTTGGATGCCACGGAACGGATTTCGCTCCAGGCTTCCAGCAACCCTTTTTGTGAAAGGGATTTCAAACCCCTGAAGAGTTCATTACCAAACTGGCGAGCCGTTTCAATATACCGGTAAAGGTGACTGAGCCAATCTTCATGGTTGAAATGCGCCTGCTGATTTTCCATGTTCATGCTATTCCCTCCTTCCCGGGAACCCGCTAGTGATAGTATTTTCAATTCATAGTCTATCGCTCTTTGGTCATTTTATCAATGAGTGATAGTGTGCGAAACATTTTTACATAAAGGCTTTGTCATAGCTTGCTTCCCAGCCACACGACCCGGCCCAGAATATGAAGTTTTTCCAAGTCCGTTGCAGGCAGGATCTGTTCTCTGGAAACGGCAGTATTGTCGCCGCGAATAACCACCGATCCGCCAAGTAGCCATTCCACCCGTTTGACCATCAGCCCGTCATCCAGATTGATCAGGTAGATGCCATCTCCCCTCATCTTTGCTTTACTCCTATCGACAAGGAGCAAGTCCCCGGAACGGATGGTTGGTTCCATCGAGTCCCCCATGGAATGGACCAGAACCAGGTTTTTGGGGTGAGTGCCCAATTCTTTATGAACCCAATCCGCCTTGAAAGCGAGATGATCGACAATCTGCTCGGAATGAATGACGGAACCGCCTCCGGCAGAAGCTTCAATATTGTATCGAGGTACCAGGACAAATCCCTCTGTGGAGGAATGGTCTTCTGTATTTTTTTCCTCTCCAGTGAGCAGCCAGCCGGGATCACATTCGACAACTCCGGCCAGCTTTGCCAGTAAGGCAGAGTTTGGAACCCGCTTCCCGGTTTCGTAGTGGTTCATGGTAGGGAGGGAGATACTTAATATTTCAGCTAAATATTTTTGCGTGTACCCCTTTGATTTTCTTGATTTAATTATTCTTTTGTTAATATTATTAGTCATTAGTTTATGTTTTAGGTTGACAAAAGTATATATATGAATATATTAGATCAATCCATTTAAATAATCAACAAATTTGGGGTTTTGACGGCCCCCCATGCAGGAGGAGCGAGTTATGGAGCCGAATGATCAGGAAGTGGATTGGAGAGAAGTTGCCTTTTTGTTAAATGGAGTCAATGAAATGCTGGCAGAAAAAATTCATAAACAGGACAAGGAGTTTGCCAGGCTTCAGGCGCAACACAAAAGAATGCAGGCCTCGAGCCTAATCATCAAGAACAATTTGAGCCAGAACAATTAAGGGAGGAAATATCACAGCCCCCGGTAAAAAGGTCATCTGCGGAAACGGGCTTTGCGTAACTGATATTTTTGTACCGCCCGGTTATGTTCGGCCAGAGTGGAAGAAAAATGATGGCTACCGTCTTGCCGGGAAACAAAATACAGGTGATTGGACTCGATAGGAGATAGTGCCGCTACGATGGACTTGAGTCCGGGATTGGCAATAGGGCCGGGGGGCAGTCCTTTATAACGATAGGTGTTGTAAGGAGAGTCGATTTTCAAATCGCGTTTGCGGATATTGCCGTCAAACTGTTCCATAGCATAAATCACGGTTGGGTCGGTTTGCAGACGCATGTTTTTTCTTAACCGGTTGTGAAAAACGGATGAGATTATTTTTCGTTCCGAGTCCAACCCGGTTTCTTTTTCTATCAGAGAAGCCAGCGTAATGATTTCGTGCCAGGAAAGAGAACTTTTTTCTGCACTCATTAATAACGGGGGTTTTAAGACCTGTTCTCTGAAAGTCTCTATCATTGTCTGGACAATTCTTTTTTCCGGAGTGAATTTGCTGAAATGATAGGTTTCCGGGAACAAATAACCTTCCAGGCTGTCAGCGGGAATGCCCAGGGAGCGGACTAAATTTTCATCCCGGGTTTGTTGGATAAAAGTTTCCTTATCTATCAGACCTTCTGAGTGAAGAAGTGCGGCGATTTCTGTTATTCGATAACCCTCCGGGATAGTGACAGGGTGCAGAACGGTTTTGCCGGATGTGATCCGAAGAAGAATGCTGGAAGGGGGCATGGAGGGTGACAGGCTGAACTCTCCAACCATGACCTGCTTCTGTTTGTTTTGAATATAGGCGATGGCCTGAAAAGCATTGGCACTGCGGATCAGTCCTTGACGGGAAAGTTCCCGGGCCACTTGTTTCAGGGTCATTCCCGGCTGGACCTCAAAGGTCGTGGCCTGGTTGCTTTCGCTGGCGGGTCGAGAAGCCTGATAGTAGAACAAACCTACCACGATCCATACCAGTGCCAAAAATCCCCAATAGCCAGTGAGGAAAATTCTTTTTATCCAGTGCTTCATAAGTTTTTCAGGTTTCGGTTTATGATGCGGTTTTCTGCAACTGCTTCAGGAACTGGTCATTTTCCTGCTTTGTTCCTACAGTGATGCGTAGGCAGTTTTTTAATCGGGGGTGGGAGCTCAGGTTTCGCAATAATATCCCGTTTGCTTTCAGGTTATCAAACACCCCATCCTTCGAGGCTTGAAACAGAATGAAATTGGAATTCGAGGGGTACGCGGTTATGCCGGACAATTTCGATAGCTCATTCATCAGGCGATCCCGTTCTTCTAAAATGGAATGGATTTGATTTTGCACCGGGGTGAAATCATTGAGAAGTTCGCTTGCGACCCATTGCGATACGGAATTCGAGTTATAAGGCAAGCGGACTTTGTTAATCTGTTCTGCGAGCAGGACAGGAAAAATCCCATAACCCACTCGGAGTCCTGCCAGGCCAATTTTTGACAAGCTCCTGAGAACAACCAGGTTATTATGTTTTTCCATTTGCTTGAGAAAAGTTTTCCCCGCAAAGTCGTGATAGGCTTCATCTAAAACCACGATGCCCTCGAACTGCTCAATGACTTGTTGAATTTCCTGTGCAGAAAAACAATTGCCTGTTGGGTTGTTGGGGTAACTAATGAAAACAATTCGCGCCTTATGTTCGGCGAGAATTTTTAATGCGGATGAAGCTTCGAAATCCCAATTGTTATTGAGAGGGAAACTGACAGGCTTCAAGCCCAGGCACTGGGCGGTGATGCCGTACATGGCAAATGTGGGGTCCGGGAAGGCAATGGTCTCCCCTTCATCACATAGAACCTGCATGAGATATTGAATCAACTCGTCCGAACCGTTTCCGATGATGATTTGTTCAGTGGAAACGCCCGTTCTGTTGGCGATGGCTTTTTTCAGGTTCCTGCAATCGGAATCGGGGTAACGATTGAGTTCCAACTCATCCAGCCGTTGGAATATTTTACTTAACAGTTCCGGCGAAGGTGGGTAAGGGTTCTCGTTGGCGTGTAACTTGGTGCCTTCGTCCAGGTTTTCCACCTGATAGGCTTTCAGTCCTTTAACCTTGTCCCGGACCAGTGCCATAAGATCAATGTGGGACATGCTCAATCAACTCCATCTTTTAATAATTCTTCGATATCAGGCGAGGTAGGCTTGTAGAGAGAAACTCGGGATTTTTCCGCCTGCAGGATAGAGAGGAAAGTCGTCACCGTGTCTTCGACCTCATTGTTGGTGATGACATAATCGTACATTTTATATTTTTTGATTTCCTTTTTCCCGGTTTCAATGCGCCGGTGGATATTCTCTTTGGAATCTGTCCCTCTTTTTTTAAGTCGGGCCTCCAACTCTTTGACCGATGGCGGGAAGATGAGAATATAAACTCCCTGATACTTCATGTCGCGTAAAGTTTTGACACCTTGAATGTCCAGCTCCAAAAGAGTGTCGTATCCTTTTTTCAGCGGGGTCTCGGCGGACTGAAGGGAGGTGCCATAATAACAATTGTGGACCTTGGCCCATTCGAGGAAATCATTGCTTTTGATTTTATCTTCGAATTCTTCGTTGGAGATGAAGGTGTAGTCGACACCATCTTTTTCCCCTTTCCGGATTGGCCGCGTGGTGTGGGAAACTGCAAATTTTAAATCGGGCAATTTTTTGCGCAAAACTTTGCAGATGGTGGTTTTCCCTGTCCCGGAAGGGGCGGAAAGTATTATGGCAAGTCCTTCACCCATGGTGGAGACTCCAACAATTTGTAAAATATGGAAAACGCAAAAAACCAATCACTCAATATTTGCCAACTGTTCCCGTATCTTTTCAAGTGTGCTTTTCATCTCTATAACCAGACTGGTCGCTTCGATATCGCTGGACTTTGAACCCATTGTGTTGACTTCCCGGTTGATCTCCTGAGTGATGAACTCCAGTTTTCGCCCCACAGGCTCGGTCGATTCAAACAACTTCCTGAATTGCTTGAGGTGACTGTTTAACCGCGTGATCTCTTCGGTAATATCGCACCGGTCTGCCAGGATAGCCGTTTCCTGTGCCAGACGACTTGCGTCAACCTCAACTCCGTCATTGAGTAGTTTGACTTTTTCCTCAAGACGCGCCTTGTATTCCTGAATGATTTCCGGCTGGCGTTTTTTTATTTGCTCCGCATGTTTCTCGATCAGGTCAATGCGTTCTGCAAGGTCCGTTTGTAGATGCTCTCCTTCCTCTTCCCGCATTTTCCTGAGGGCGGTGAGGGCAGATTCAGCTATGTTTAAGAGCAGACCTTCTTTCGCCGGGTCGATGGTCACGGGCTCCATTTTTATGATGTCCCGAAGACCGACGACAGAATCAATATTCAGCTTACCCTCAAGCCCCAACGAAGTTTGAATTTTTTCAAGTGCTTCCACATATTGAGAGGCAAGGGGAAGGTTGGGTTTGACTTCCCATTCTCCCGGACCCTCATTGGAACTGGCCAGAGTGATGGTGATGCTGATGGAGCCCCTTGCGCAATGGGACTTGACCAGTTTTTTCAGAGGTTGTTCCAGGTCCACATAGGCCTTAGGCAGGCGGGTGTTGATTTCTATAAAGCGGTTATTGACCGAACGGATTTCCGCCTTGTAGGAGTAGTCACCATTCTGGCATTCTGCCCGGCCAAACCCGGTCATGCTGATCAGCATTAATTCCTAAGCCTTTTCCACGGTCAATTTATAATGGCCGTTTTCTTCCGTCAGGGAAACGACTTTGTGTCCATCGTTCTTAATACTTCGAGGGACATTCTCAGATGGCTCGCCTGCATCCAGTAATACTTCCAGTATGCTTCCCGAGGCCATGGTCTCCAGCTTGATTTTTGTTTTGACGTAATTGAACGGGCATTTGACCCCGAGAAGGTCAATGCTTTGTTTGCTATTTCCATTTGCAGGTTTAGCGTCTTCTCCACCGACCCGCATCCTTAAAGATTTGTCCTCTTGCATTTTGTTTTGTACATTTTTGCATTCCTCTAACAGTTGGCCGGCTTCGTCCTGCCACCACTTGGCGGTTTTAGCGTCTGTGGCTTCCGGAGTTGCTTCAAAACTGTCGATGAGTTTGGCAAACTTTGCCGATACAATTTCCATATCGATAACCAGCGACTGAAATTTTTTCAGGCACTCCCAATCGTCATTGAAGTCCATGCCCTCTGTAACCAGTAGGGCTCTGGCAGAAGCAATGACAGAACGCTTGGCGTAGTCACCGGTCTCCTTGAATGCGTCTTTTTCCAGACTGAGCTTGCCCTGGAAGTGAGCGCGCTCGGCTTCGCTGATGCGGTCGGTGATCATGTCGGTGACAGCACCGGCGCACTCGCCCTGACCCCGGTCTTCGAGACTGAACTTTTCCGTCGAGCCGTAATCGATATAGGACTGCGGGGACTGCTCAATATCCGGCAGGTCTTTCAACGGACTCAGCAAATCGCGGAAATGCGCTTTACCCTGGCGGTCAAAATATTCGCCAAACGTTTCGCCGTCTTGTTTTCCGGCCTTATAGTCTTCGAGAGAAAGTTTCATCGCCGCCGGAGCATTTTTGGCAGGGATTTTAATAACCGATGTGCCAAACACTGCTTCATCTTCGGAAATTCTTCCACCGAGCAAAACTTCGTAATGCGGGGTGAGAACTCCGTTCAGTTTTTTGGCTCCGCCATGAAAACCGATAGAGGCAACATGATGCTGTCCGCAGGAATTTGGGCAACCGCTGGCCTTGATGGAAACGTGATCGAAATCCTTGGAGGCCTCAAATCCGCTTTCCATTTCCGTGTTCAGTTCCTGTACCAATCCACGGGAAGCCGTGATGCCGAGGTTGCAGGTTTCTGAACCGGGGCAACAGGTGATGTCGCGGATCTCTTCCGTCCCGGCTTTATGCAAGCCGATATTTTTGAGTTCGCCAAAGACCGCGCCAAAGGCATCTTCTTTCACCCAGGGAATCATCAAGTTCTGGTTGACCGTGCAGAGGAGCACCTTGCCGGCATATTTTGCGGCAATGTCTGCCAGTGCTTTGGCCTGCGGGACGGTGAAATCGCCCAGATTCAATTTGATCTGGACGTTGTTGAACCCCTCTTGTTTCTGTGCTTCAATATTGCGGTTCTTCCAAAGTGTAAACTCCGGGTCCGAGTCATGCTGGTTGTTGGGCTGATACCCGCCAACTTCCGGGTTGCCTTCTGCAAACAGTTCAATAGCAGGGTAGGTCTTTGTACCCAGCGCCGCATATTCTTCTTCATAGAGTTCTTTGATTTTGTCCAGGCCCAGTTTATCGACAACAAACTTCAGCCGGGCTTTATTGCGGTTTCTTTTGTCCCCGTACTTGTCGAAGATGGTGACAATCGCTTCGCACATCTGCAACATATTGTCGGCAGGAATGAAATCCAGCAAATGTTTTGCGGCATGAGGGAACGAACCCAGTCCACCGCCGATCAGAACGCGGAACCCGCGCACTTCATTCTGGATCACTGCCTTGAGTCCGATATCGTTGATGGGGGCCAGTCCGCATCCGTTACAACCGCCGAAAGTGACCTTGAACTTTCGCGGCAGGTTCTGGGTTAAATCTTTTCGTAAAAGATATTGGGAAACCGCCAGAGCATAAGGAGCGACATCAAACACCTCGTTGGCACAAGTGCCAGCCTTCGGACAAGCCGTTACGTTACGCACTGTGTTGCCACAGGCTTCACGGGTGGTGACTCCCGCTTGCGCAAGGTCTTCAAGACCCTGCGGAACATCATCGATTTTTACATAATGCAGTTGGATGTCCTGACGTGTGGTGATGTGCAGGATTCCGTGCGAATATTTTTCGGAAAAATCCGCTATGCTTTGCAATTGGTCGCTGGTCATTCTTCCTGCAGGCAACTTGGTTCGCACCATTTGCTCGCCGTCCTGACGCTGACCATAAATTCCCTGTTGCAGACGAAACCGTTTGAAGTCGTCGTCGCCGACTTCGCCCCGGTTGAGACGTTCTACCTCTGCGGCGAAGGCCTCAATTTCTTCCCGGACCTCGTCCGGAATATTCAGTGCTTTTGTATCCATTAATTTCCTCAGTTTCTACCCACTTGCGCCAGCGTGACGCTGGACCCAGCGAGCTTATTAGCAGGGGGGTACTCCGCCGCCCAAAAAAGTTGATTATATTCCCAATTTGCGGGATTTGACCAAATTGGTCGCAAATTGGGTGTACGAATCCAATATTATAGTATTTTATAATAAAACTACCCTGAAAAACAGTACTATACCAGATTCTAATTGATTATGCGGCAATGATGTCCCAGGCCGTATATTGCATGAGAGTTTCTAAATCACCCCAGCCCCTCTTTGAGAAAGAGGGGTCCATTTAAGCCCCCCCCTTCTACGAAGGGGGTCGGGGGGATTTGGTTTTCCTTGGCCGGGCCATATTGCAAGGGGAGTTGTCGAGGTGAACACTATTATCCTGTTAAAGATAAATTTTGCCATTTATTGCGTGGTTTTTGCCGCCTGTTTAATAAGGAACCGCAATTTCAATATTGCCCTGGTCGGGCTCACCTACCTGCTTCCCCTCATACCGTTCGGGATGAGCGACAGTAATATGGAACGGTTCCTGATCGTCTCTTACAGCAACCTGATTTTCGGCATCATCGAGATGGTCTTTTTCGTTCTCACCGAACGGCCTGAAGACATCACGTTCGACAAACCCTATCTGCAACAACTCTTTGGGCATGTGTTACCCATCGTCATCGCTTTGGTGGGCATGTCGTTTGTCTCCCGCGCGACCGGAGCGCCGGTCACCGTTTGGGAAATCAGTCTGATCGCGACGCTTTTTATTGCCGGGTCCATACTGCGTGTCTGGTCCGTGGTCCAGTTGGGGGTGTTGCGGTTCAAGTTCAATATCGCATTTCGGGAGAACCAGACCCTGAAAACCGATGGCCTTCATGGCCTCATGCGGCACCCGACCTACACAGCAATGATGCTGGTGATTCTGGCCTATGCGGTAACGACCCATTCGTGGATAGCGGGAACGCTGGGCACATTTTCAGCACTGTTTGGTTTCCAGTTTCGGATTTATTTTGAGGAACAGGCTTTGAAAGAGCAGTTCGGCGAGGCGTACGAGAACTACCGTTCCGATACTCCCATGTGGCTGCCATTCAAATTTTAACCACCGATGAACACAGATAGACACAGATGAAAGGTATAATTAAACCGTCTCCCTTCTGTTCACCTTCATTTATTTGTTAGTTTCTATAAAACATACCTAGCTTAATTCTTTAAATCCGCAGGATAAAAGGTATTTATATATAGGGTCGTAAAATTCCGGATTCCTTGTTTTGTCTTCTTTATCTCCCTCGGGAACAAATATCACCATGCCCTGACGAGCTCGTGTCATTAATACTCGGTATGAATTTTTTAAAAATAATTTCCTTTCAGGCTGAGTAACCTTCTGCCATTTAGTACCCTTAAACAAATAAAGATCCCAACTATGACCGTTCCATCGTAAATTAGCATCCCAACACAGCCCAACCCAATCAAGTTCAAGCCCTTGAATTTCAAATTCTGATGCTGCATCCTCTAAAAAATAACTTGATCTAATATCCTCTTTATTTGCAAGAAACCAATGGACCGGGTCCGCTTTTGATTTCATATTTAGACCGTAAGGTTTTAAGCGGTGAGCATTGGATGAAGAAACTAATCCATATCTTTCAGAGCCTCTTGAAATATTTTTTAACCAGTCTTTTACTAGGGAAAGATTTCTTGAAATGTGTAGAGGATAGTTTCCCAGTTCACCGCTAATTATTTTTGCTTGCTGCACATCCCCTTCCAATATGTTGCTAATATATTCCGAAAGACGTTCAGAACGAAAAGACCGTATTGACGTCGCAAGGTGGAATGCAGAACATTCGTTAATAAAGGAGGGTTCCATATTTTGAAATAAACTGGATGTGCCGCCTTGCTCATACTCATAAAGTTGACCTGAAAAGTAAATAGTCCAGTTTTCGTTTGAACTTTCTGCAGCCTTAACCCACTCAGTAACACCAGCCTCTCCTGAATTAATTTCTTGGCCATTTCCAATTAGACATATAATTACGCACCAGTCAACATGACGAGCCATTACCGATAGAAGAAACTCTGGCTCTGATTGATTAAAATCAGTAATGCCGCGCTTTTGAATCATGAATCTACTAGCTGCCTTCTGATCCCAAGCCCTTTGAGCTTCGTCATAAACAACAACCTTCTCGTGGGGAGGTACTTTATTTTCTAAATATTCATCTCTAAAATGATGAATGTTTTGGATAAATGTTTTCGCTTTTCGCATGGCATCTTTTTTCGATATATTCTTTCTTTCAACCTCGTCTCTTGAAAGGGCCTCTCTGAGAACATCAGCAAGAGGACCATTGCCAGTTAGAAATACACCTTCATTGTCAGAATGATTTTCCCGTCTAGAGGAAGTGGCAATTTCTAAGCCAGCCAATGTTTTTCCTGAACCTGGAACACCTGTGATAAAAATTAATGATTTTTTTTTACTCCTTTTCGCCTCTTTTACTGCTGTCATTACTTCAGTCGCGGTTTCCTTTAAATTCATTGCGCCAGCTTCTGATCTGGTGATTTCTCTAACAGAATGACCGCTGAATAGTGCCCGTGCGGCTTCAACTATGGTGGGGGTCGGTTTGTAGCCACTGGATGCCCAATTTTCAGAAGTGCCTTCATCATTTCCATAGCTACTTATTGTCTCCGAAATTACTGTGGCTAATTTTTCTGGAGAAACTGTGAACGGATAAGCGACTTTATCTGTAGCAAACTTGCAAGATTGATATAGCAGGAGGGTTTCCGTGGGAATCAAGATGGGTACAATATGAGTTTGATGACTGCCAAGATGAAAATTTTTCAAATCAAGCGCATAATCATGTACTTGATCTAATCCAGACTTGTCACTTTGGTTTGCTCCAACTTTGTATTCTAAAATAAAGACAATATTTTGAATTAATATTATAACGTCTGCGCGTTTCCCCATTCTTGGAATAGAAAATTCAAAGAATATTTTCCCTTCTTTAAATCTTATTAATTCTTGCTTAAGGTGCTTAATTTGAAATTTCCAGGCTTGCTTTTGGTTCATTTCAAGGTCAAAGCAGTGAGCCTCGCTTAATCTGCCCATGATTTCTACATCATTGAGCGCAAGAAATGACTTAATGTCTAGGTCTATGTATGAACGCTTCATGGAAATTATTACGTGGGGCTACCGTATTCGCTTCCTCATTTTTAAGAGTTTTTGAATGCATCGGATGAGGCTTCAAGGTAAATGTGTTTTGCCTTATAAACCCTTAGTCAATAAAGAGATGGTTGTTTTTAGACCTATTGCTAGTTTAGATAAACTTATGAAAGAAAGATTGCGATTACCTCGCTCAACTAGACTTATGTATGTTCTGTCAAGTTCGCAAATTTCTGCCAGTTTTTCTTGAGATAGGCCAAGTTTCAAGCGGTGCTTTTTTATGGTGGCTCCTAGGCCAGTCAAAATCTTTGGTTTGCTCTTTTTCATGCCAATATTGTAGACTGACCGTCTACCGACAATAAGTCACATATGGGGGCGAGGAAGAATATAAAAAACTGGATTTTAAATATTTCTACTAAATACGAGAACAGCTATTCTGCCCATGTAACCCTTGAACGAGCTCAGGAAAAGTTGTACGACTACGTTATAGAATACTGGGATGATGGCCTAACCGAACAATATGGTGCTATCGAAAATTTAAGCAAAAAAGAAACCATAGATGCTTATTTCGATGCATGGGAATTGGCATTGGACCCAGAGTTCTATGAGCTGGAAGAACTTGAATTGAAATTTCAAGATCAAAATAGTGCACTTCAAGGTACTTTATGACACTATTGAAATAACTGATTTGTTGGCTAAGTAAATTGAACCTTATGGACAAAACCGGACAATATTTAGAAGGCCTGAAGAGTGAAGACCCTGCCGTTCGCGAGAGCGCAACGAGGGGATTATGGATTCTCTGGCACGCGCAAGAGGGTATCGAAATGGAGCGGGAACTCAACGATGCCACTCAGTTGATGGATAGTCAGCAACACGATCAGGCTCTTGAAATGTTCCGGTCCCTGGTCGAGAAATGTCCCGAGTTCGCCGAAGCACATAACAAACTCGCTACCCTTCTTTTCATGATGGGGAGGTTCGAAGAATCCATCAAAGAATGTGAAGAAGTGTTACGAAGAATCCCGCACCACTTTGGTGCCTTGAACGGGATGGGGTTATGCCTGTTTGATCTGCGACGGTACGAAGAAGCTATCCAAACTTTTCAAAAAGCCCTCGAAATTCAACCTCACGCCGCAATCAATCGTACCTATATCGCCCGCTGTCGCGGCAATTTGAATTGAGCCGGGTAGGCCCGGCGGCCAGTGAGCAATGGCTTTTTTCTAGTCAGCATAATTTTGTCTCGGCATAATGGGCTCGACAGCTAATCAAAACCAAACCCCGGAATGTAAATCACCCCAGCCCTCTTTAAGAAAGAGGGGGATTTTATAATCTGGCTCTACGCCGAGCGGCGCCTGGTAGGTTGGGTTTCATCTGAGTCCAGCGTCACGCTGGCGATCTGATCGTCTTTCCTTTTAGGTTTATAGGCAGGGGTTGTGCGTCTTTTTCTCTCAATTTGAATCAGGGTATTTGTATACCAGTCCTCTTTTCTATTGCCAACACGGACAAAACTGAAGGTCTGGATTTTTTTGCAAGGAATGCAGTCGGACATATAGGAAAGCCCTAACGGCGAGGGGGTGGAGGTGACATGCTTCTGTTGATACTGACATTCGGAGCATTCAAATATGTGGAGCCTCATCTATAATCCTTGATAAATCAAATAGTTATATTAGTTCGACTGGGGCTAATATAATCCTGACCCGTAAAATTGTCAATAACTATTTGAAAATCAATGAGTTATGCGGCTAATGCCCTTCCAGGGCCTCAGGGTGACGATATACTCCCCCTCACCTAGCCTCTCCCTCCGGGGGAGAGGGATTCTTAACCCGTTTCATCCCTGTTCATCTGTGCCCATCTGTGGTTACACGTGGGTGTGTTTTATTCGCTGAAGTTTAATGTAGGGAAGTAGAGGGCTAGTGCCACGAGCAGAAAAATATAGGCGTAGCTGGCGCAGTAGAAGAGGGCGGGATTTAGTTTTATATCGCCCCATTTTTCCGGAGTGTTTTGTATTTTGTCGCGCGCACGGTAGAAGTTCGCCACCAGAATCAGTATTCCCAGCATGAAAGGTTTGTATTGGAACATAGCCATCAGTCCGGCGGAAGGGATGGCGGCGCCGAGCATTGCGGGAATTTTCAGCAGGCTGTTGCGGGTGACGTCATCCAGAACATTGAGCACTGCCAGAAAGCAGACCAGATAAAACAATCCGGATAAAGCCAGCCAGATAAAAAACGAGAAGAGGGGAGTGCCTCCGGGTATGTCTTCGAGTCCGAGTACCATAGTTTTTCAAATTACTTCAAAAGTTGTGGACAAATTTGGAGGGTGTTATCAAATCCCCCTCATCCTAACCTTCTCCCTCCAGGGGAGAAGGGACTATCTCATAGGCTCTGCATGACAACACTGGCCCCACGCCTAGTGGCGGGCTATTAAGGCCTTAACGATATCGAGATAAACGTTTTTATGCGAGCGAATTTTGAATCCGGCCCGCTCGGTATTGCCAACGGTGTCTCTATCGAGATAGGTTCCTTCCAGATATTCGGTAATGTTCGACATGAGTTTCAGGATGAGGGCATAGACCGGGTTCTTGCTCAGCACATGTTCAAACATGACCAGTTCGCCATCGGGTTTCAGCACTCGTTTCAGTTCTTCCAGGCAGACCACAGGTTGCTGTACGCTACATAGCACACAAACCGTCAATATGGTATCGAAGGTGTTATCCCGAAACGCCGTGGACTGGGCATCCATTTGATGAAGATGGATGTTGCCACGATAGTTTTGCACACGGGGCCGGGCCCGGGTGAGCATTTCATAACTCATATCCACAGCGGTGATGTTGAGTCCGGCTGGGAAATTAACGATTTCCTGACCGGTTCCTATTCCTATATATAGAACTCTGCCTTTCAGGTTTTTGAACAGGGCGCGTTGATCGGGACCCCATCGGCGCATATCTCCAGCGCGAAAACAGTCGAAGAACCTGGCAACGCCGTCGTAGGATTTCTTTTGACTGCTCATTCGTTTGTAAGGCGTTGGTTAGAAAAATAAATGATGAGAGCAACCATGAGTCCTGCCAGATCGCCCCAGGCGATCACGGTGTAGCCGGAGATGTTGGGAATTGCGGAGAGCATTCCTGCTGTCATGCCTACTCCCATTCCGATGATTCCCAAGGGGATTACTACTTCAAACGCGCCGAAAAAAGGCATGAGCAGAAATTTAAGTGGCAGGACCAGCACCATGCCGATCAATCCGCCGAGAAGCATGGCAAGGAACATATTTGACGAGCCGGAGAGTAGCTGGTACACAGCCAGAGCCACCAGTCCGCCGGAACAGGTGCCGATAAAAAAATCTGCGATTTTCAAGTTCACTTTGAGCACCCTTGTTTGCCAGATAAAGTGTTGCTGGCGGTCCGCCGGAATTATACGGATAATCGTTATGGTCCACAAATTGCAATCATAGGGAGGAACGGGATATCCCGTCATTTTATTGGCATTTGGGGGTTGACAAGCCGCCACGACAGGATCATATTGTAAACAGGTATATATTAATAATCTCTTTAAAAATCAATAGGTTATGGCAAGAAAACTATCAGGTCCGGAAAGAGCCGCAGTGTTGTTGGTGAATTTGGGAGAAGAAGTTGCCGCCAAGGTGCTGGCTAACCTGGATGACCGGGAAATTCAGAATATTGGTAACTATATGTCTGCCCTTGGGGATGTAGACATGGGCACCATGGATTCTATCAACAAAGAGTTCTATAACATGGTGGAGTCGGGAACAGGTGGTTTGGGTGTTGCTGGCATGGACTTTCTAAAAACCGCTCTCATGCAGGCTTTGGACCCCGCCAAGGCAACAGAAATTTTAAATAATATCACTACGCCTGGTGAGGAAATGGGTGGTGGACTGGAAACCGTTCGGTTGCTGGACCCCAAAATCATTGCTTCGTTCATTGTTAACGAACATCCTCAAACTGCGGCGATTATTTTAGCGCATCTGGACCCACCGGTAGCTAGTTTGACGGTTCGGGAATTGCCGGAAGAAAACCGGATGGAAATTGTTCATCGTTTGGCAACGCTGGAACGTGTTGCGCCCAGCGTGATCCGCGAGCTTGATGAAGCTTTGCAGTCCGAGTTCAGGACTTCTGGTGCGGTTTCGGGTAACAAGCTCGGTGGTGTTGAAATCGCGGCAGAGGTGATGGGTTCGCTTGATCGGACAACAGAGACATCTATCTTGACCGCCATGGATGAGGTCGATCCTGACTTGGCTAATGAAATTCGTAACCTGCGCTTTACGTTTGAAGATATTCTTAAAATTGATGACAACGGTATCCAGATGATCATGAAAGAGATCAATCAGGAAGACCTTTTGATTGGTTTGAAAACAGCGACCGATGAACTGAAAGAGAAACTGTTCACCAATATGTCGGAACGCGCCGCATTGATGCTGAAGGAAGATCTTGAATCCCTCGGGCCGACAAAAATCAGTGAGGTTGAAAAAGCCCAGCAGAAGGTTATTGCGGTTTGTAAAAAACTTGAAGAAGATGGCAAACTTGTTATCGGTGGTGGTGCCGATCAACTGGTTTAACTTTTCTCTACCGTTTAGAGAGTCAGGTAATCTGGGCGTTGATGGGGATCAAGTGGGATTTGATGCCCTTTTCCTTTTCCAGCTTTTCCAGAATTTCATAGAGGGTGTCCAGTCCATTCGAGACGGTGCCTTCGAGATGGATGTAGTAGGTTCCCGGCGATTCGCCAGCTTCCCCAATATTGGATTCGAGATGTAGAATATTTAATCCGGCCTGGGCCAGTGGGGTGGTGGCGTCTTCCACAATTCCCATACGGTCATCAGCGAACAGGCTGATTCTGACATCCGGCTCGCAATGGTGCTGGGTTCCATCCTCTAATTCCACTAAATGGGTATTGAGTTTGAGGGGTTCGCAGATGGAAGTGATGACAGTTTCCAGTGAACCCTTGCCGCCCTCATGCTCGATCATCAACATAATGGTGAAATAATTTCCCAGTCGGACCATGGACGAGTCGCCCAGGTTGCAACCATTTTTACAAAGTCCCGCACCCAGGCGAGCGACAATATTGGGTTGATCGAGTCCTATTAGAGACAGCATGAACCAGTTTTTCATGAGTTTAAGTCCACTTTCACGGCAAAAGACGGATTGAAATTATCTGTTGTTCTGTTATAATAATGTGCTATAAGAGTAGCATAATTGCTGAAAAATATATAGTTAGGGCTAGAGGATTGACATAAGGGGTGCAAAATTACAAAAGTGATTGCTGGCCCGGCTTCTGGTTTTGTTTAGGGTGTGTTTATTAAGAAGTAATAACAGTTTTTTCGAGACTTGGAGGAGAAAATGAAAGTGAAAATGTTTTTGTGTGCTGTGTTGTTGATGTTTGCAGTTACCGGTTGTGCCGGAGTTCAGACGAGTGGCGGCAATTCAGGAAGTTCCAAAGGATTGAGCAAAGATGATTATAAGAAAATGGGCATAGAGTTAAATGGTGGTGCTTCTTAACGCTATTTTCTGACTGCGATAGAAATTTTAAACCCGGTTCGCATGAGCGAGCCGGGTTTTTTATTGCGGTTATTTTCCGAATTTGTCCAGGTCGTTTCGTAGTTTTACGAAGGCTTTGAGGATATCGGTAGCGGTGATGATGCCGACCAGTTTTTCTTTGTGGACCACAGGCAAGGCACCAATTTTTCTTTTAGCCATAATTGCCGCCGCATCGGCGGCCCGTTGTTCCGGCTCAATGGTTAGGACCCCCCGCCGCATGATGTTTTTAACCTTGCGGGTTGAAAGCTGGACGGTTGTGCCATCCGGCTTCTCAATAATGCTTTTTTTTGGGCCTAGAATTTTTTTCAGATCCCGATCTGATAGAATACCAACCAGCTTGTTCTTTTCCACCACCGGCAGGTGCCGGATATTCTCGAAATTATATAAAAAGAATACCCTGTCCAGCTTGTCCTCAGGGCTGACGGTAATTAATTTTGTGGACATCAGTTCTTTTACTTTCATGATTTCTCCTGGCGTGCTCTATTTTGAAACTACAGTAGTTAGGAGCGTCAATCCTAACACAAGGTAGGAAAAAAGGGTTAGAGTATGAACCATAGTCCTTTCAGTGTGCGCCCACTAAATTTCTACTTCAAATGAAACGAGTTTCTTCATTTCAATCTTCGTTTTCTTCCCTGGCAGTTTTCTTCCTTTTGCTTTTGTTTGTGTTCATCGCTTTTGGTGGCGCGTTAAACAACGAATTTTTAAGTTGGGATGACGATAGCTTCGTGTATGAGAACCGGATGATCCAGTCCTTCGACAGTGAGCGACTGTTTCAAATGGCAACCAGTTTTCGTACTGGCAACTGGTATCCGATCACCTGGTTTTCGCACGCTTTAGATTATAGGCTGTTCGGCTCCGATCCGGTCGGGCATCACCTGACAAGTATTTTGTGGCACGGTGTAAATGTTTTTTTGCTGTTTGTTCTTTTTCAGCGTCTGTTGTCCCTGGCCAAAACCAATTACTCTTCCTCTGATATTTTTTGGGCAGGGTTGGCGGCGGCGATTTTATTTGGCCTTCACCCTCTCAGGGTGGAGTCAGTGGTGTGGGTCTCGCAGCGCAAAGATTTGCTCTGCGCATTTTTTGTTCTGACCGGTTATCTGGCCTACCTGTCCTACGTCAATGCTCCTGATTCCAGGTCTTCGCGCTACCGTTACGGTGGCGTGTTGCTTTTGTTTTTTTGTGCCCTGGCATCCAAGCCGATGGCGGTAACCGTGCCAGTTATTCTTTTGCTGTTGGACATCTACCCACTGCGCCGTTTTGGCCGCGAGGCCATACTTGAAAAAATTCCTCTTTTCCTATTGAGTCTGGGGCTATCTCTGATGACCCTGATGGCTCAACGGCAGGCTGGGGCTATGGTTTCCGTGGCACAACTGGATCTTGCCGACCGGGGACTGAATGCAGTGAGGAGTATTGTTTTTTATCCGCTGAAAGTCCTGTGGCCGATGAACCTCTCCGCGCTGTATCCCTTCCCGAGTCAACTCACCCCGATGAGCCTGTGGTTTGTCGGCTCTCTGTTGTTGATTGTGGGAGTCACCGTATTTTGTATCTGGCAGGCCAAAAAAAGACAATGGTTCTGGCTGATAGCCTGGCTATATTATCTGATTTCCCTTGTCCCGGTTCTGGGTATTGTTCAGGTGGGCGGGCAGGCCGCCGCTGATAGATATACTTATCTGCCGACGATCAGTTTTTTTGTTTTGGCAGGACTCGGCTTGTTTCGGTTGGTCCGGGCTTTGGGGCACTCGACGGTTCCCCGATTTTTGATTGGGGCATGCGGTGTGGTCCTGGTAGCAGGCTTGATGGGGCTGACTCAAAAGCAGGTCAAAGTCTGGAAAAACACCGAAACCCTTTGGCGGCATGCTGTGCAGGTTTTTCCTGAGCGTTTGCCAAGAGCAAGACTTTTTCTGGGAACGGACTATTTGAACCGTAACAAATTGGCGGATGCTGAAAGAGAATTCCAAACAGCCCTCAGAGTGAACTCCATTTATGCCGAAGCTTATAATGGATTGGGTTTGGTAGAATACAAACGTGGACGATTGCAACCCGCCGAGGAAAAATTTAGAAAGGCTCTGGCACTAAATTCTGAATTTGCCGAATCCCATCTTAATCTCGGCTTGGTTTTATTTGATCTGGGGCGATGGTCTCAGGCAGAGACTCAATATTTGTGGGCTTTGGCACAGGAGCCGGATAGTATCGAAGTGCACAACAACCTGGGCCTGCTTTATTACCGCCAGGGGCGGATGCAGGAAGCGGAGGCTCAATACCTTTCGGGTCTGTCTAAGAATTTTGAATATTTTGGCCTTCATTTCAACCTGGGCAATCTTTACCGTGCCATGGGGCGGCTGAATGAAGCGGTTATGGCGTACCGGTTGGCGATTCGCTTCAATGCTCACTGGGCGGCACCGCACAAACATCTTGGTGAGGTTTATTTAGAACTAGGATTGGAGGATCAAGCTAAAGCCGAATTTGCAGTCGCGGTTAAGCTCAAAAGTAAATAAAATTATATTTGGAATACTTATCATGGAGGTGTTCATATGGGTTTATTTGACAGACGTATTTATTTGGTTGGCATGATTTCTTTTTTAGTCTTAGCTGCTTATCCGGCCTTGGTCCTGGCAAGCGATTGCGTGCAAAAAAGAAAAACTCCTCAAGCTCCCAGCAAAATTTATAAACAAAGCAATCCCCTTGAAGCCACGCCGGAGAATATTTTGGCAGGTAAAGAACTTTACACAAAGGGAGCAAAACCCTTGGCCTGTGTTCAGTGTCACGGTATCCTTGGTAGTGGGAAAGGGAAGATGGCAAGAGGTATGACCCCAAAACCAAGGGACTTTTCATGTCAGGCCATGATGAAAAATATTCCGGATGGTCAACTGTTTTGGGTGATCAAGAATGGATCAAAAGGAACCGGAATGATGGGATTTAAAATCCTTACAGATAACCAGATATGGCAGACTGTGTCTTACATCCGGCAGTTTCCCCGCTAGTTTCCGGCGCAAATATGATTTTGAACAGGGACCATCCGGTATGATGACGGAAAGAAAAACTGTGGAGGGTGTGAGTGGCGGGTGAGAACCAAAAACCGGAACAAAGTTTGTTTGTTAGATTCTGGAAGTTGGCAGGGTGGATTTGGGTAGGCCTGGTTGTTTCCTTTACGGTGGGGCCCCGTTTACCAACGACCGTTATAATTATCAATGAGGCGGGCAAAATTGACTTTTATTCGGAAGAGGAGGTTAGGGTGGAAAGACCCTGGGTTAGAGCAACTTCCCTGGGGCATATCAGTGCTTATGCTTTATTGATGTGGTGGTTTGCCCAACTCAGGCATCGTAAGCAATACCTCCGGGTGGCTGTATTGTTTTTACTAATGGGTGCCGGGCTGGAACTGCTACAAGGCGTGATACCCCATAGGAGCTCATCGGCAACGGATATGATGGCTAATTTTGGCGGTACGATATTTGGGTGGCTACTTGCTTTAATGCACTCACAGATCTGTTTTTCCGGGCAGTCATTGACCCCGTATTCGAGCCGTTCTTCAGAATGAAATTTATTAATCAAAATATTGTCATAATTATATCGTTGGCTTTGGCGTATGCCATCATCCACCTAACGGCTGAAGATTTGCCGGGTGCGATTTATTCGTTAGTTGGTGTGCGTGTCGAGGAGGGATTTTTTAACAAGTACAGGTTTCCGGTTGCCATCCTTGCACTCCTGATTTTTCCGGTTGTGCGCGGACTTAAAAAGAAGCTGGATTTATACCGGGGATAACTATTAACTGGGGTTGGAGAGATAGAAAGGGTAGCTATGCCAGAGGAGTTGAAAGACAGGCGAACTACTGCGCATGATGAAGTCAGGTTTTACATGACGAAAGATGTAACCAGCGTCAGCAATAAGGCCACTGCCACAGAAGCCGCGCAAACGATGTTCGATACCCGGCAGGGATCCGTGTTAATTGAAAAAGGTGAGAAATATATAGGGATCGTGACCGAAGGTGATATATCGCAAAGAGTCATTGCTCAAATCAAAAAACCCATTGAAGTTCGAGTCGAAGCTGTCATGTCTCAACCCATTATTTGCGTAGAATCGAACGAGTTAATGGCCGCGACATTTTTGATTATGGAAGAACACGGGATACGGCATATTGCCGTCAGCGAAAATAACAAAATTATCGGTATGCTTTCAATCCGGGATTTTTCCACCTATTACGTCAGGAAATTTAGCAAACGAACGAAATAACCTTCTGCCTGACTTGACAAGTAGCGAAACAGGCACCAGATTTATAGTGTAGGAAGCGTAGGGAGGGCAGCCTCCCAATCAGGCCAGAGTGTGTTGCGAAAATGGTTGAATTTCGCGTCTCCTCCTTCGATGTTGAGGAACCATGCACGCACTCTGGTATTTTTTGTTCCTTACAAATCCCAATCCATCCAATTTGACAATATCCGCCACCTGACTTAGCATTGGGCGATCCGACCTTAAGGAGGTAGCCCATGAAGAGACTCGTTTTTCTAATCGCGCCTTTCCTTGCTGTAATTTTGCTGTTCTCCAATGGGTGTGCAGGTAGGCAACCACATCCTGTTCTAATTGTTCAAAAAGGTGACGAAAAGAAGTCTTGCGAGGAAGTAGATTCAGAATTGAAGGCTATTAGAAGTGAGGTTGGGGAACGTTATCCAGAAATTGAAGGCACTGAAAACTACAACCTTGGAATAGGTCTGATAGGGAGCCTCTTTCCGCCATTTATACCGCTTGCAATCTTTTCAGACATCAAAAAGGCTGACTCTGTTGAACTAAATGCCCTGCAAAGACGACATAACCATTTGGTTAAAACTGAAAGACATAATAGTTGTGGATTTGAACACTCCTATATGCCAGTAAGGGGGGTAAAAACTATCTTCCCCTAGTATCCTTCACCTTTAAATATATCGTCTTCTTTCTTTTTCTCTTCCTTTGGTTTTTCAAAACTCGGAATCGGCTTAGCATCATATCCACAATTTTTGTCCATCGCTATGAGAGCCAAGTGATTGTAGCGTTGTCGATAGGCGTTTACTTCTATTTTCTCCGACTCTGAGAAATCCATAAAAAACCATGGCACTAGGAGAAACAATCCTGCAACACCAAGAAAAACATTTGTTCCGGTCTTTTCAGTATCCGGGAGCATTCTAGAAATCTCTTGCTGGTTTTGACTCATTTCCACCTGAATAGCTTCGCAGGATTTCTTATGATCGCCATATTGGGAAACCATTACGGGGTTAGCTGCTCTCCCACCACATCCAGCAACCACGAAAGCAAAACAGACGGTCACTGCAACCCATGATTTTAGACTCTTATTTATCATTTTCGCAAATTCTCCCCCAAAGGTAGGCTGTAAAAATTCGGCTAACACGAAAAGTTAGGGTTATTCAATCTTGAACATGCTATATTTTCCGTACACCTATGTCAATAAGTTTTGACAGGCACTGAAAGCCAACTAGGTAGACCATGAAACGAGGAGGACACAAATGAAAAAGTCTATCTTTGTCACTCTAGTCGTAATGATTATTGCGGGCTGTGCCACAGTTCCTACCGCTCCCCCTGGCTTGGATATGGAGGCAAAAAGCTTTGTCGCCAATCCAGATAAAGCAACGATCTATATTTATAGAGATGAACTATTTGGTGCTGCAATTGGCATGAACATCATGCTGGACGGGGTTTACCTTGGAAGAACAGCGGCAAAAACTTATTTTAGGGTTGAAGTTGATGCAGGGAACCACACGGTTCAATCATTTGCTGAGAACACAGTGGAGGTGAGCTTAACCGTTGAAATTGGAAAAATTTATTTTGTCCGGCAAGAGGTCAAAATGGGATTTATAAGCGCAAGATCGGATATATACTTGGTGGAAAACGTGGAAGGTCAAGAGGCCGTCAAGGAGTGCAAACTAATTGCAACTAATTAGGCAGATAAGTTGTTTTCTCATTCTTAAAAGCCAAAATACCTTTGATCCTATTTTTAATTGAGGAAGGAATTATGTATGTTCCAATTTGTTCAGTGTTGGCCATGTTATCTTGAACCCAGTTAAGCAAATTAAGGTAATCGTCAGGGTTGTACCCAGCTTTTAATAAATAGGTGATAGCCAATTTATCGGCAGCTAAATTCAACTTTTCATTTAATTTAGTAAGCTCTTTTATTTTTATAGCATCAACTTGGTTGGGATTGGGGAACCCTCGGTCATGCAAGTTTGCAAGTAATTTTTGTATTTTTACCCAATCATTTGAATTGTAGTGGCCAAGCTTAATATGTGCAATTTCATGGGCTGCTATAGCAGTAACTTTTGGGTCTAAGCTAAGCCTTTTGGTTTCATTTAAATCATTAAGCAAAACCTCCGTTATATTAACCGTGCCTCTTGGTGTTGCCCAAGCGTTTTTGAAGGGGTATGTCCAAATCCTGCCCTGGAACTTATGTTCGGGAAAGTTGGCAGCTGATATCTCGTCGATAGCTTTTTGCCAAATTTGCATACCCCGTTCATAGCAGGGCTTTTCGGGTCTGCACATAAACTCTGAGGTAACATTTGAGGCGCAACCTGTGCCGAAGCTTAAAATAATTATTAATAAATATTTAATGGTATTCATTTTTACTGATTTATTGGAGGGTGTGATCTGGACACGGCGAGAGGTTACACACACTTGCAAAATGGCAGGAAGCGGGATGTGATTAACCATGCATTTGGGGAAGATGGCTACAAACTGGCTACAGAGCAAAAATAATGATCACTCCAAAACACCCAAAACTCCTTGTAAAGAAATGGTCGGGACGAGAGGATTTGAACCTCCGACCCCTTGACCCCCAGTCAAGTAGTCAGTAATCCGACCTGATGAACCAATTATCACAACCCCCCTTTTAGTCCTTTACTGCAGGCCTTATCAGACGCATGGTTTATCTTTTATGACGAACATGGTATCATATTCCTTGGTGACTTATTGGTGACTTATGACCTGCTGGTGACTTATAGGTGACTTTTGAGACCGCTTGACTGGATACCCAGGCCATTTGATTTTGCCCTATGAAAAAACTTACCAAAAAGAAAATTGATGGCTTTAAATTTGAAGGAGAGGCCCTTAAACGAGGCATGAGCCGGGATGTCCGCTGGGATGACGAAATTCCAGGGTTTGGGGTCCGGGTTTTCCCGTCTGATGCTACCAATAGATGTCGAAAATCCTTCATTCTCTCCTACCGATCCCATGGGCGGAAGCGTCTTTTTACCATAGGCACATACGGTGTATTAACTCTGGAACAGGCAAGGTCTAAGGCTAAAAGTCATTTAGGTAAGGTTGAAGATGGTCAGGACCCCTTGGAAGACAGGCAAAGGAAAGCTCAGGGGCAGACTCTCCAGGAACTGGCGAAAGCCTATATGGAGCGTCATGCAAAAATTTATAAGAAAACTTGGCGTACCGATGAGAACCGTCTGAAGAGATATATCATTCCGGAATTTGGAAGTCTTAGGGTTAAGGCAATCCGGCGCAATGACATCGCGATTCTTCATCAAAAAATCGGTAAAAAGACACCCTACGAAGCTAACCGTAACCTCAAACTACTCTCGGTAATTTTCAACTGTGCCAAGGAATGGGGCTACTTGGAAGAAACAGGCAAAAATCCTGCCACCGGGATTAAACCTTTTAAAGAGGAAGAGCGGGATAGGTACGTGACACCGGATGAACTCCCAAAACTTGCCCAGGCTATTGATGAAGAGGAAAGCATATATGTCCGCGCTTGTTTATGGCTTTATTTATTAGCAGGAATCCGTAAAAGCGAACTTTTACAAACCAAATGGAAAGATGTGTCCATTAAACATCAAGAATTGAGACTACCTGATACCAAATCTGGAAAGACGCACTACGTTCCCCTGAATGGTCCGGCTATTGCCATTCTTCAAAATCTCCCACGCTTTGAAGAGAACCCCTACCTATTACCAGGCAGGAAAAAGGGTTGTCATTTGGTAAATATTGATAAGGCTTGGCGGAGGATTCGCGAAAAAGCTGGGATCGTGGATGTGAGATTGCATGACTTAAGAAGAACGGTTGGCTCTTGGATGGCTCAAGCCGGTTCCCCACTCCTGCTCATTGGGAAGGTTCTGGGACATAAGGATGTGAAAACCACTAAGATTTATACTCACTTTGCCCAGGACCATGTTAAAGAGGCATTGGAAACTCACGGCAAGCGTTTGATGGAAATTGCCGGAAAAGAGCCAGTTTCAGAAATAGTAGACATGCCAACAAAACGAAGAAGTAAAAAGAAAAAGGCTGGAACATGAGCACAGATGATAAAGAAAAAAAGGAGCTTTATGCTCTGGGAAAAGAGCTTTTTGATGAAATAGATATGAACAAAATCTATGAGGGGGCAATATGGCTTGATAAGGAAGTTAAACGTTTATCAAATCAAAAAAAATACGATGGCATTCAAGGCAATCCCCCTAAATGGATAGCAGGCCCATTAAAAAAAGAATTTAAAGCTGTTCGCAGATTCCTCCTCCGGTGGTACGGTCCACCTGACCCTATCCAACCCTGCCTATCTTGCAATGCGGATAAGTTTCAGTTGAAGGTTGAAATTTTGTGTTGTCTGGATTGCGGAAACACAATTAGATTTAAACCACCGGCCCATGAAATGATTTTGAGGTATATGTTCGCCCGTAAAAATCTATTGGGCTTTGTTAATGAAAAAAATCCCCCAAAATCTGTAAGGCCGGATGTTTGCCCAGCAGAACTGTTCGTGAAAATTGATACTCTTAATTATATTTTTGATTTAAGCCAGCGCGAAGAAGAGGATGGGCCGAAAAAATTTCTTGGGGAGGATGCGTTTGATGCTATTGGAGAATTGGTTCGGTCAGAGGATGGCAGAAAGGCTGCTAAGGGTAAAGCTGGACACAAAGGCGCTTTGCGAATTGCATTAGAACGATTGATAGAATACCTGAGTGTTAAGAATTTGGATAGCTTGCTCGAAGTTATCGAAGGTGCTATCGATGACCAATCTCTAGATGAGAGTTTACTTGAAGTTATCACCCAAGACCCAGATAGCGTAAAAATTTCCCCAATGATAGATTTGTATTATGCAGAAGTAAACCCCATAGATATTTACCCTGAAAGGTTAGATAGGGATAAGAAGTTTTTTTTATATAAGGAACGTCGTGGCCGAAAGATCAAGAAAATAGGATTTAAGCGACTTGGTGCAATAATAAAGGAAATAATAAAAGAGAACCCTTCCCCAAAAAAATGATCCCGCTGCAATAATCCCGGTTTGCACGTATTCCGGGATACCGCATTGTCATACTACTCCTGTGATTAACTTACCAAAGGAGCTATAGCATGACGCATCAAACATCAGATACACTCATTTACTCGAAAGAATTAAAAGAAGATATTCCAATCCCTGAGGACCTCCTTGCCTTGATTAATGAGGTCCAGGCCGCCGCATTCCTTGGCCTAACTCGCAGAGCCTTGCAGAACTTCAGGCTTGCTGGAGGAGGCCCCAGATATGTGCGAATCAGTATTCGCTGTATCAGGTATAGAAAGAAAGATTTGATTGAATGGTCAAACGAAAAAATTAGAACCTCTACTTCTGAATTGGAGGCTTCCTCATGTTAAACAAAAAACCAAATCCTAGCTCTTGCGATAGTAAAAAATACGACAAAAAATTTTGCCGGGAAATATTTTTGGAATTGCCCAAAAGATGGCATCGCCTTGTGAACGCTCATATTTTAGGTAGTGTACTGAATGAGGGCGTGCAATGATTATTGATAAGGAAAAACTTAAACAAGCCATCCCTGGGGATCAATATTACCGTGCTGTGCTTGGAGAACCAGCAAAGGTTGGGAGCAAATATTGGACGTATTTTTGCAAATTTCATCCTGACCGGAAAACTCCGAACTTAACTGTATACCACGACGGAGGTTACAGGTGTGAGGCTTGCGGAACTAAAGGTGTGGATATATTTGCTTTTCACATGAGGCTCTACAACCTCTCATTTCACAACGTGTTGAAGGAATTGGCCAGGCAGTATGCACCACATCTTTTATCAAACAATGGAAATGGTCAACAAAACCTTCCCAAAAAGGAAGTAGCCTATCACGACTATAGGGGTGAGAACGGGGAATTGGTTTTTCAGGTGGTTCGATATGATCCGAAAGGTTTTAGACAACGTATTCCTGATGGAAATGGGAGATGGGAGTGGGGACTGAATGGGACAAAGCCACTATTGTTTAAACTCCCTGAACTGCTTGCCAGCGAGAACATTATCTATATTGTCGAAGGTGAAAAAGATGTTGAACGCTTAATGCTTGAAGGCTTAACCGCGACCTGCAATCCGATGGGTGCCGGGAAATGGAAACAGGAGTACAACGTTTGGTTAAAAGACAGAGAGGTGGTTGTTATCCCAGATAACGATAACCCTGGACACGAGCATGCTCAAAAGGTTGCAGAAACCCTTTATGAAACGGCGAAAACCATAAAAGTCGTCTACCTACCTGGTTTGGA
>ENA-OREN01000978-OREN01000978.1-marine-metagenome-genome-assembly--contig:-NODE-978-length-36103-cov-12.418531_pt1 | contig 36103 bp, 32 predicted proteins | sample MGYA00248624_ERZ508555 | MGnify/ENA primary metagenome ERZ508555 (study PRJEB26222, sample SAMN06267773) | marine metagenome | isolation source: Saanich Inlet, British Columbia, Canada | place... | reverse complement strand
AGTGGTGAGGAGTCCAAGGAACAAATTGCTATGCGAGCAAAAAGGCTTGAGCTAGAGGTTTCTGATATTTCAATACTGTCTGAAATCAACCTTGAGAAAATAGTAAGCGTTGTCCAAAAAACTAAGCCAAACGTGGTTGTAATTGACTCCATTCAAACAATTTATTCTGAAGAGATGACTTCGGCACCAGGCTCAGTCACCCAAGTTAGAGAATGCTCAGCTCAACTCACTCGAATTGCCAAACAATTTGATATAACGATGTTGCTTGTTGGTCACGTTACAAAAGAGGGGACACTGGCTGGGCCAAGAGTGCTAGAGCATATTGTGGATACAGTCTTGTACTTTGAGGGAGATCCAAGTTCTAGTTTTAGAATGATAAGAGCATTTAAAAACCGTTTTGGAGCAGTCAATGAATTAGGTGTATTTGCGATGACAGAAAAGGGATTAAAGGAGGTTACGAATCCATCAGCACTTTTTCTATCTCATCACCATAAGGAAGTTAACGGGTCGTGTATTACTTGCATTCAGGAAGGGTCAAGACCCATGCTCATAGAAATTCAGGCTCTGGTTGATAATGCCCATGGACATTCACCTAAAAGGCTTTCAGTGGGTTTAGATCAAAATAGGTTAGCCATGTTACTTGCTTCACTTAATCGACATGCTGGCATTGCTTGCTTTGATCAAGATGTTTTCGTGAATGCAGTTGGCGGAGTAAAAATTACTGAGCCAGGGGTAGACTTAGCTATTCTATGTGCCATTGTTTCCTCATTTACAACTCAACCACTGGATCAAAAAACAGTTATTTTTGGTGAAATAGGTTTAGCGGGAGAAGTTAGGCCAGTTCAAAGAGGTCAAGAGAGGTTAAAAGAGGCTGCAAAATTAGGTTTTACAAAAGCAATTATTCCCAAGGCAAATCAAGCTAAACAGAAAATTAACGGTATTGAAATAGTTCCAGTCGATAATCTTTCACAAGCCATTAAGCTGATAAAGGATATTTAAAAATTTATCTGTTATTTAAGTATTCTTAATCCAACTAAATCCCAGCATAGTTAAAATTGAAATTCTCAATTTTCTAAACCCAGGTAGGATAGTTTTTTGATTGAGAATTTTTTCAGGATTATCTTTGAAAATCTCATTTAAAAGTACAAAGTAAATATTACCCATGATAAGACCTATTTTTTGAGACTTTTTATCTTCTTCAGGCAAGGTTTTAATAGCTAAGCTATAAAATTTTCTAGCTCTATCTACTTGATTTTTCACTAAGTTTTTTATTTTATCGCTATTCTTAAGTGAAATAATCTCCTCCTCAGATACACCAAATTTTTTTAATTCATCGAGTGGTATATAAATCCTTCCCCTTCTGGCGTCCTCTCCTAGGTCTCTAATTATATTAGTTAACTGCAATGCAATTCCAAGATTTTTAGCAAAGGTGAGGGTGTTTTTATTCTTGAATCCGAATATATGAGCAGAGAGAATACCGACACATGAAGCCACCCTGTAGCAATAAAGTTCAAGCTGTTCAAAGCTCTCGTATCGATTAAACTTTACATCCATTTCCATACCATCAATTATCTCAATAAAATAATTCTTTGAGAGATTAAAGCATTCTATGAATGGGTGTAACGCCTTACTAACAGGATGCTGAGGCTTATCTTCAAATAGTCTATCTATCTCATCTCGCCACCAATATAATTTTTTACTCGCAATCTCGTGATCTTGGCATTCATCAGCAATATCATCAACCTCCCTACAAAAAGCATATAAAGCAGTAAGTGCTTCACGTTTTTCTTTTTTAAGAAAAATAAAGGCAGTCAGGAAGCTTGAGTGGCTCTCCTTTGTTTTTTGCTTGCAGTATTCTTGTGGTGTCATTTTATACTCATAATAGTTTTGACTAGTAGGATTATCCAATCAAAATTTGAAATTTTGGGGGGATCCACAAACCAATCACAATCTTCTTTCTTTAATCTCTTGACTAACAAATCAGCACCTGCAATTAATATTTTAATTTGTAGTTTTAATCGCCCTGTCACACTCTCACCTAAAGGTCTCCCTTTATTAAGAAGTAATTCTATCCTTGTTAACCATGGTAATTTAAAAGTTTTCCAATTGTGATTGAAGCTTTTTGATTTGATGTCAGATTCTTTTAATGTAAATTTCTTCATTTCCGTTGATGGTATGTAGACTCTGCCTTTTAAAAAGTCCTCAAAGATATCCTGAGTCATCCCAATTAAAGCGAGTGCCTGACAAAGGTTATTAGAATAACTTATGTTTTTTTTATTGTGCGCATCAAATAGGCTTAAAATCATTTCTCCTGCAGGACATGCTGCCTTATTACAATAAGTTATTAAATCATTAAAATTTCTATATGATTTTTTTTCAATATCTTGTTTGAAGGCTGACATAAGTTGTTCAAATAATTTAATATCGAGTGAATACTGATTAATAACCCTCTCTAAATCTCTAAAAAATGGAGCCTGAATTTTTTTTTGATGTTTTATAGCATTTATATTGATCTCTATTTCCCTTAGGAGCTTCTTTCTTTCATTTCTAGTTAAATCACCTTCATCTGCAATGTCATCTGCATTTCTTGCAAATGAATAAAGAATTGTCGCGGCATCGCGGTGTGCTTTTGGAAATAATAAAGTAGCCACTGGGAAATTTTCATAGTGTTTTTTTGTAACTTTTGCTTTTCTGAGGGTAAGATATTGATTCATAAATTAAGTATGCCATAGACTGGCATCATGATTAATTTGAAAAGGATTTTGTAATGATCGGTGTGGTTGGAGGGACAGGTTTAAGAAAAATTGATGGTTTCAATATAGCTCGTGAGCTATTGGTTGATACACCCTATGGAAAACCCTCCGATAAAATTTTGGTTGGCAAATTGGAAGATCGTGACGTTGCTTTTCTAGCCAGGCATGGAGAGGGACATACCATACCTCCGCATTTAATTAATTATCGGGCGAACATTTTTGCGTTGGAGAATTTAGGTGTAGAGGCTATTTTCAGTATTGCTACTGTGGGTTCAATCCCTTCGGAAATTCAGCCTGGGTCTATAGTGTTTCCTCATCAGATTATTGATTACACCTATGGACGAGAACATACATATTTCGATGGCATAAAACATCCAGTATCACATATTGATTTTACTCATCCTTACAACCCAGACTTGAGAAAATTACTATGTAAAAATACTTCATTAGAAAATATTAATTTTATTACAGAGGGCGTCTATGCTGCAGTTCAAGGCCCAAGATTAGAAACAGCAGCAGAAATAGATAAATATGAGCGAGATGGCGCGACAATTGTGGGCATGACAGGGATGCCAGAGGCATCTTTAGCAAGGGAGGTTAATCTACCCTATGTTGCAATTTGTCCTGTTGCAAATTTTGCAGCTGGTAGAGCAAGTAGTAAGGAGGGAATTACGCATGAAGAAATTAATAAGCAATCTGAGATAATGTCATTAAATGTTAGTAGATACTTAAAAGTGGTGATTCAAGCTTATGGCAATTAGAAAATTATTAAGGATGGGTAATCCGATCTTGTTAAAAAAAGCTGAAAAAGTTGAAAAATTTGATACTCCTGAAATTCATGAATTAATTAAGGATATGATTGAAACTATGAAAGATGCTGAAGGGGCAGGGCTTGCAGCACCCCAAGTAGGAGAGAGCATTCAATTAGTTATATTCGGTGTTGATAAAAATGAGCGATACCCAGAGGCAGAGGAAGTGCCATTTACGGTTCTTATAAATCCTGTTATCACTCCCTTAACTCAGGATAAAGAGGATGATTGGGAGGGTTGTTTATCAGTACCCGGAATGAGGGGGGTAGTTCCAAGATATAAGCAAATTAACTATAAGGGTTTTGATCAATACGGTAATGAAATAGATAGGGATGCGGTAGGTTTTCATGCAAGAGTAGTTCAACATGAATGTGACCACCTCCTTGGAATTTTGTATCCAACGCGTATTGAAAATATGAAGCTCTTTGGTTACCATGATGAGATATTTGTCGAATAAATTTTGTTTAATGTATTCACGTTATGATAAAATCCGGTTTCCGGAAGAGTGGCAGAGCGGTTTAATGCACCGGTCTTGAAAACCGACGTGGGTTCGCGCCCACCGTGAGTTCGAATCTCACCTCTTCCGCCATTAATCTTAAATCATTCATAAGTAGTTGACTCAAATCAAATACTTTCATCAATAAAACTATAACCTTTAAGAAGATTAACAACTTTTCTTAAGGGATAAACATGCTTGTAGGTCTCTATCATTACAATATTCGCTCTGAAAAAAAAACAATGTATAAATTAAGAGACTTTTATACAAATATCGTTGGGCTAGAAATAAAATATCGACCCCCTTATGAAAGTGATGGATTTTGGTTATATATAGGTGATAAGGATGTTCTTCATCTCGCTGAAACAAAATCAGGAGATAAAAAAGAACTCAATATAAATACAACTTTTGATCATGCTGCTTTTAAAGCAAAAAATATTGAAAAGTATGTCGATGTCTTAAAAAAAAACAAAATTGATTTCTATACTAGGATAGTTCCTAAAATTGGAAAAAAACAGATTTTTTTCAAAGATCCTGTTGGAAATGGTATCGAGTTGTATTTTGTCGATTCATGAGTTTAGAACATCTAAAAGAAACAAGTATTGTAATTGTGGGTGCTGGACCAGCAGGACTTGCTATGGCTATTGCACTCAGCGGTATGGGTTTTAGAATAAATGTTATTGATCCAAAAATTGAAAAGGACATTAAAAATCCATCTTATGATGGAAGAGAAATTGCATTAACACACCAATCCAAGCTGTATATGGAAAAATTGGGTATTTGGCAGGACATACCCGAAAAGTCAATTTCATATATTAAAAAAGCAAAAATACTTGATGATGATTCGACGGAATCGATATTAATTGGTGATCTAATTGGAAAAGATAGTGAGATAGGGTTTTTAGTTTCAAATAATGTAATTCGTAAATCCTCATATGACACACTCCTTATCCTTCAGGAAAAAAATAAGGATATTAAGTTTTTCTTTGAAGATGAAGTGACAGACGTTCGTAATTTTGATGATTTTTCTAAAGTAGAGCTTAAGTCAGGAAAAATGTTAGAGGCTAAGCTTGTCATAAGTTCAGACAGCCGCTTTTCTAAAATCCGTACTTTGCTTGGGATCCCCTCTGAGATGTTTGATTTTGGGAGGGATATGCTTGTTTGCTCAATGAAGCATTCAAAAACGCATGACCAAACTGCATGGGAGTGGTTCACCTACGGCTATACCCTCGCACTATTGCCAATGAGAGAAGGATTCATCGATGGCCAATACGAGTCCTCTGTCATCGTCACCATGAACAAACAAGAAATTAATAATCTTTTGTCTCTCGATAAGCAGAGATTCAATGAAGAAATTACCAAAAAGTTTAAAAATTTTTTTGGCGATATGGTCTTAACTGGACCATGTTATGCATACCCATTAATTTCTGTATACCCCAAAAAATTTGTTTCTGAAAGGTATGCGCTTATAGGGGATGCAGCTGTTGGCATGCATCCTGTAACGGCACATGGGTATAACTTTGTTTTAAAAGGTATTAAGTCATTATCTGAGCTTATTGATGAAGCTTGGCAAGCAAAAGAGGATATTGCGAGTGTTTCATTGTTGAATAAGTATAATAGGAAGCACAGAGCAGACACAAAACCACTGTATCTATTTACTAAATTTATTTTAGCTATCTTTACCAAAGAAGTCCCATCGGCAAAAAAAATAAGAAAGATTTTTATTAAATTAGGGCGACTTCCTTTTATCCAAAAAACATTTACTAAGCTTCTGATGAAAGAGTAATTGTTATCTTGGTTGACTCAAATCAAAAAAATTTTCCCTTTTTTTAGTAAATTTTACAATTATGATTACACAAATTATTAACAATGGTAAACCCTATCAGCTAATGTTTGGTGTTGGTGCAATCCAAGGTATTTTAATAATTTTATGGTGGGGCTATGATATTTTTGCAAGATTTACGGGGTTACCGTTGGCAACAGCATCAGGTATCGTAAGTCATTGGGCACATATTTATCTAATGCTATTTTCCTTTTTTCCATTATTTATTTTTGGTTTTTTAATGACGGCTTATCCAGTTTGGATGGGGTCAGACCCCATAAAACTTAAATCTGTATTACCTGGTATTTTTCTATTGATTATTGGAATTTTTCTAACAAATATAGGGATTTTTTTTAACAACAAATTCTTTCTTGTAGGTGCAATTTTTTTTGCAATAGGATGGCTTTTTTCTGTACTTATCCTTATTAATATTTTTAAAAATGCTAATAAAAAAAAGACTGCCCATTCGCTTTTAACAATATTTTTCCTGATTATAGGTTTAATTTTTCTTTATATTAATGCGTATGGGATTTCTAATAATAATGTACAAATTATTAATTTGGCAAAAGTTGGAGGGGTTTGGTGGTTTTTATTTCCACTTTTTATATCAATATGCCATAGGCTAATTCCCTTTTTTACAAGCGTGGTCATCCCTCAATACGAAATATATCGACCAAATAAACTCCTCATATTAATGCTTGTCCTTATTTTTTTACATGGTTTATTAGAGCTTAAACATCACATATCTTATTTATGGTTTGTAGATATAAATATTGCGATCATAAGCTGTTGGCTATCATGGAAATGGTTTAATAGGCAAATCTGTAATAAAAGAATATTGTTTATGCTTCATATTGCATATATGTGGGTTCCAATTTCCTTCACACTTTTCGCGCTTCAAAGCATTTTAAGCCAGTACGGATTTTATCTATTATCAAGCGGACCGTTGCACTGTGTAACGATTGGTTTTTTTACATCCATGTTATTTGCTATGATTACAAGAGTATCACTTGGGCACTCTGGTCGACAGGTCCATGCAAATCCGTTCTTATGGAAATTATTTTTATTTATTCAGCTAGCTACTCTTCTAAGATTAATAGGTGGATTCAATATAAATTTCCATTATGGACAAATACTCTTCGTGGTTTCAGCATTGATATGGTTATTTTGTTTTTCTGGTTGGTTAAAAGAGTTTTTAAATATTTATTACGATGACTTGAAAGGTTAGCAAATGAAGAGCTTTATGAAAAGTAGAAAAAAAATGATGAGCTCCCTGTTTTATTATTTTGTTGTAATTTTTCTTTTTGGGATTTTTTTCGTTGATTTAAAAGTGGCGGAGAGTCAACCTGCTAACTTTAAAGAGTCAATTTTACAAGGTAAATCCTTATCATCCCTTAAGACACGTTATGAGTTTGTAGACCAGGATGGTAAACCCAAAAACGCTAATGCCTTGACAGTTCAGACACTCCTTGGTTGGGAGACTAAGCCGCTTGATGGCATAAGTTTAGGACTACAGTTAATTGGTGTAAGCCCTTTAATTGATGATTATAATGATAAAAAAAATGGTGTTTCAAATCCATCAAAAGTAAATTATCCAGTGGTAGTCGATCCAGAGGACTACAATATAAATCAGGCTTTTATTTCTTACACCCATCAAAATAATCATAATGTGAAGGTAGGTCGACAACCAATATTTTTAGATAATTGGAGATTCGTTGGCGATGTCCGTTTTCGCCAAAATATTCAAGTAATGGACGGGATCACAACTAGAATTTACCCTAAGGATAATATTGAATTATTTTTAAGTTATGTAGAAAATGTAAGGCAAGTAACTACAAAAAATCAGAAAACAAAAATCGAATTAGCTAACCTCAAATATCAAATATCACCTTCAGAGTCATTGGTAGGTTATGGATACTTTATTGATTGGGAAGATGACTCACAAAAAATAAAATCTGATAAAACGTTTGGTGCAAGACTTAATGGCCTAAGGCCAGCTTCTAAAAAGTGGAACCTTCTTTATACGTTTGAATACGCTGATCAAAGTAGCTTTAAGGACGGATCTTCATTAATAGATAATTATTATTATCGAGCTGGTTTTGGTGTTGGTCAGGAATCATGGTCTATAAGGTTTGATCAAGAGAAGCTATCTGGGAATTCTGATGGAAAAGCCTTTCAAACAAATCTTGGGACAAATCACTTATTTCAGGGTTGGGCAGATGTTTTTTTGACAACACCCAACCAAGGAATAATAGACAATATAATAATTGCTAAAGCTAAGATCCTTGGAGCTACAGTAAAGTCAGAATTTCATTGGATAGATTCTGATAGAAACTTTACAACTGATTCTGGTTCTCCTGCAGATAACTATGGGCATGAGTTTGATATTGGTATTTACTATCCAATCAAAAAGGATACGAAAGTATCTATAGAATATGCAAATTTTTCTGAGGGCGACACATACTCAACGGCAAGAAAAAGAGATATTGAGAAAATTTGGCTAACACTTATTTACAAATTCTAAGTTTTAAAACTTAATCTTTTTATCATGCTTTTTATTAATTATTACTAAAGCATTGACTGTAAAACCTTTTTTTTAATCTATATCAATTTATTTACCATCCATACCAACTACGATTCCTTTTTTAAATTTAAAAAAAATTGTGAGTTGGCTTATGAAAAAAAATAAATTTTATGATTACGCTTTAATTTTATTATTACTTATTCCATGTTTAACTTTAGCTGAAGGGACAGCGACTCAGTTGGATGATATCTCAATTACGGCCACAAAAATTGAAAAAAATGTTCTTGATCAGTCTGGCAACATTGGCCTTATTGATAAAGCTGAAATAGATATTTATCGACCTGAGCACATACAACAATTAATTCGCAGAATACCAGGAGTGAATGTCCAAAAAGGTAATGGACAGGAATCACTTCCCGCAATAAGATCCCCTGTGTTAACAGGCCCTGGTGCTTGTGGTGCCTTTCTATTTATGGGCGACGGCATACCCTTTAGAGCTACTGGGTTTTGTAATAATAATGGATTAGCTGAGGCGCATATGGGAGGCGCTAGAAGCATTGAAGTCGTGAGGGGTCCTGGTAGTTCTTTGTATGGGTCTAATGCCGTTCATGGATTAGTAAACGTAATCACTGAGGCACCTTCAGCAACTTTAGAAAACAATATCATAGCAGGCGGCACTACGGAGCAGGTATATAAAGGTCATTTTTCGAGCAGTAATACTTTCAATGATCATGGTTATAGATTAAGCGTCGACGGAATAAGAGATAATGGCTGGAGAACACAATCTAATTATGGAGAGCAAAAGCTGACCTTTCGTCATGATTTTTTTCCTTCATTTGAAGAAAGCATAAAAAACGTATTTACAGCCTATAACTTAAATCAGGAAACAGCAGGATACAAGCTCAGTTCAGATAAAGATTATTATAAGGAAAGAGCTCAAATGAAAATCAATGATGACCCTGATGCATATCGTGATTGGACGGCTTTCCGTTTTTCAAGTGAGTATCAATATATTTTTGAAAATGATGATTTTGTAAGTGTGATGCCACACTTTAGAACAAATGATATGGAGTTTCGTCAGCATTACTTACCTTCAGACTCTATAGAAGAAAATGGACATAGTTCTGCGGGTTTATTGCTTGCCTATTACGCTTCTTTCGGAGACCATCAACTTATATTTGGCAGTGATTTAGAATATACATTAGGTTATTTAAAAGAGACACAAGAGAAAGCAAGCTACTCATCGTGGGGGAAGAATAGACAGCAGGGCGTTCATTATGATTATGATGTTGATGCCACCGTAATTGCTCCCTATGCACGTGCCGAATGGGCAATCACTGAAAAATTTCAAATTACAACTGGGTTGAGAGCTGAGTATGTGAGGTATGACTACGATAATAAAGTTGCCAGTGGTACTGGGATGGCAGATGGCTCAGAATGTTTTGCAGGTGCTGGTACAGAATGTTTATTCTTCAGACCTAGCGATAGGACGGATGAGTTTTTTGATGTCCTTCCAAAGATCGGTATGACTTACGCACTAAGCGATACTCAAAGCATTTTTTCTAATTTTAAAAAAGGCTACAGCGCACCGCAAACAACGGAGTTATATCGATTACAAAAACATCAAACAGTTGGTGAAATAGATTCTCAGGAAATCGAAAGTGCCGAATTAGGTATAAGGCATGCCAGTAAAAATATAAGCTTTGAAATACTTGCCTTTTGGATGAGAAAGGACAATTTCTTTATGCGAGACAGTGAGGGTTATAACGTAGTAAATGGCAAAACCGACCACAAAGGTGCTGAGTTAAGTACAAGTGTATTTTTAACAGACAATATTGACCTAACAGCACAATATAGTTATGCAATTCATACATATAGATTTAATAACGATGCCAGCGACATAACCTCGGGAGATGACATTGATAGCGCACCCAGGAATCTAGCGAATGCAATCTTAGGCTGGGATTTAAATATTAATAACAGAGTTGAATTCGAATGGAATCATGTTGGGAAATACTATCTTGATACTAGTAATGAGCATGAGTACGATGGACACAATCTTTTCGATTTCCGTTTTTCTTCAAATATTAAAGATGACATTACCTTAAATTTTCAAATTGAAAATATAGCAAATACAGCATATGCGGATAGGGCAGATTATGCATATGGCAATTATAGATTCTTTCCAGGAAGGCCAAGATTTGCCGAATTAAGTTTGTCATATGATTTTTAAAATAACCTTTTTAATCTTGTTTCCACTTTTTTAATATAAAAATTAAAACGAAGTTTGATACATATCAACTCTTTTTTTTTGATTTGAGTGCCTAATAAAGTATAAGTAAAAAAAGGGAAATCAATGGTTTCAGAAGCCAATAAGTCAAATTGGATTTTAGGTTCAAGTACGTTTTCATTCACAGTTTGTTTTATGGTCTGGATGATATTTGCAGTCATTGGCATTCCAATTAAAGAAGAACTTGGATTGAATGAAACTCAGTTTGGTCTTTTGGTAGCAATGCCAATTTTAACCGGTTCACTTTTTCGATTTCCAATAGGAATATTGACTGATTATTTTGGAGGAAGAAAGGTATTTTTCTTTCTGATGTTGTCAACAATAATACCTATATGGCTCATAAGCTATGCCTCCTCATATTGGCAATTTCTTATTATAGGTTTGTTCGTAGGTCTTACAGGTGCATCTTTTACAGTTGGAATAGCATATTGCGCAAAATGGTTCCCAAGACATAGGCAAGGAACAGCCATGGGTATTTTTGGTGCGGGAAATGTTGGAGCAGCACTCACGAAACTAATAGCACCAACTATTTTAGTTGCATATGGTTGGGCTATGGTTCCAAAAGTCTATGCCATTATTATGACCATAACTACATTGTTGTTTTGGGTTTTTTCTTGGGATAACAGTGATCACAAGGTAACAAAAAAATTTAGCTTTAAAGAAGAAATGTTAATTTTAAAAGACCCTAATGTTTGGAAGCTTTGTCAGTTCTACTCAATTGTCTTTGGGGGTTATGTAGCACTTGCAGCATGGATGACAAAATATTACATCACTGAATATTCTTTTGACATTACAACAGCTGCATTGTTAGCAGCATGTTTCTCATTACCAGGCGGATTGTTGAGAGCTTTAGGCGGTTATTTTTCAGATAAATTTGGTGCTCATATTGTAACTTGGTGGGTGCTATGGGTGTCAATGATTTGCTTTTTTATTATGGCATATCCGCACACCGAACTAACCATATATGGCATTGAAGGGCCGATAACTTTCAAAATCAATCTAAACGCTACTTTTTTCACTATTTTAATATTCATTGTTGGTATTGCTTTTGCAATTGGCAAAGCATCAGTCTTCAAATATATATCAGATGATTATTCAGACAATATTGGTGCAGTGTCAGGAATTGTTGGACTTATGGGGGGGATGGGAGGATTTTTATTACCTATTATGTTTGGCATCTTGATAGATGTAACTGGAATTAGATCATCTATTTTCATATTGCTTTGCGGCATCACTTGGGTATCACTTATTTGGATCTATTGGTCTGAAATTCGACCTTTGAAGATCGCACACCACAATATTTATAAACAAAAAAAAGGGACACTAACTAATACATGATCAATTACATAACTAAAGGAGTATGAATTGAAAACTGATATAAAAGAGTGGGATGTAGAAGATAGTAAATTTTGGAACTCAAAAGGTAAAAAAATTGCGAATAGAAATCTTTGGATTTCTATACCTAGTTTGTTATGTGGTTTTGCAGTATGGCTCTACTGGGGCATCATAACTGTACAAATGCTTAACTTGGGTTTTCCTTTCGAAAAATCAGAATTGTTTACCTTGATGGCAATTGCAGGCTTGACTGGTGCCACTTTAAGGATACCTAGCAGTTTCTTTGTTAGGTTGTGTGGAGGAAGAAACACGATTGCTTTCACTACAGCCTTACTAATGATTCCAGCCTTTGGAACGGGTATTGCCTTAAAGGATCCAAATACTCCTCTATGGATCTTTCAGCTTCTAGCTCTTCTTTCAGGGTTTGGTGGAGGTAATTTTGCCTCATCTATGTCCAACATCAGCTTTTTCTATCCTAAGAAGCAGCAGGGACTTGCTTTAGGATTAAATGCGGGTTTAGGGAATTTTGGAGTTACTACGATGCAAATCCTAGTTCCCTTAGTCATGACATTTGGCTTATTCGGATCACTGGGTGGTGAATCAATGATACTCCAAAATACCAGCGGCACACTTATTGGAAAAATTCCAGAAGGAACAGAGACATGGATTCAAAATGCTGGGTATGTTTGGCTATTGCTGCTAGCCCCTTTATTGTTTGCAGGCTGGTTTGGTATGAATAATATTCGTGCTGAACACGTGTCACCTAACATCGGAGGTACGTTAGGTGCGATTGTAAAAATTATTTTAATGCTCACGGTTGGACTCATAAGTGCTATTTTTGGTCTATGGTTACTACTTCCAGAAAGTGCTAACGGCTCAGGATTTGGTATACCTAAAGAGATTGTTCTCATAATTGTTGTACTTATGACGGTCTATGGTTTGAAATCAATGCCAGGGACTATTCACGAAAGCCTTGTCCACCAATATCAAATTTTCAAAAATAAACATACTTGGGTTATGAGTGTTATTTATACGATGACTTTTGGTTCTTTTATTGGTTTTTCTGCCGCCTTTGCCCTCTCTATTAAAGTTATTTTTGGCTATCAACATTTACTAATAGATGGAGTAATCACACATGACACAATTAATTTAAACGGCCCAAGCGCTCTAATGTACGCATGGATGGGTCCATTTATTGGTGCATTGATAAGGCCAGTTGGAGGTTGGTTTGCCGATAAAGCTGGTGGAGCAAAGGTCACTCAAATATGTTCACTTATTATGATTGCAAGCGCACTTGGAGTTGCCTATTTCATGAAGCTAGCATACTCATCAGAGAACCCAGAAGAATTCTTCATGCCATTCTTGACGTTATTTTTAATTTTATTTGCTGCCACCGGTATTGGAAACGGCTCAACATTTAGGACCATAGCGATGGTGTTTAATAAAGAACAAACAGGCCCTGTTTTAGGATGGACTTCTGCCATTGCAGCCTATGGAGCATTTTACATACCTAAATTAATAGGGGAGCAAATTAAATTAACAACGCCTGAGAATGCAATGATTGGCTTAGCAGTTTTCTACGCAATTTGTGTAGTTCTTAACTGGTGGTTTTATTTGAGGAAAAATGCGGAGTTTCACAATCCCTAAAATAAATGAGATGCATAAATATATTTTTTCAACTTTGGATATTATTAAAATAAGGATTAAGTAAATGAGTCACTTCCTAGATAGATTAAAATTTTTTAGCCCAACAAAACAAAATTATTCAGATACCCATGGCGTCATGACAAATGAGGATCGAAGTTGGGAGGATGGTTACCGCAATCGTTGGCGCCATGACAAGGTAGTGAGATCCACACATGGCGTAAATTGTACGGGTGGATGTTCATGGAAAATATATGTTAAGAAAGGTTTGGTTGCATTTGAAATGCAACAAACAGATTACCCCAGAACAAGGGATGATCTCCCAAATCATGAACCTCGAGGATGCCAGAGAGGCGCAAGTTTTTCATGGTATCTCTATAGCCCACATCGTATAAAACACCCATTAATACGTGGTCGATTGTTAGAGCTGTATCGAAATGAGAGGGAAAAGGGCAATGACCCTGTTGAGGCATGGGCTAACATTCAATCAGATGAAAAAAAACGTCAATCTTACACATCAGTAAGAGGACTCGGGGGTTTTGTCCGAGCTTCATGGGATGAAATTACCGAAATAACAGCAGCAGCAAATGTTTATACAATTAAGAAGTGGGGGCCAGATAGAATTTACGGATTTTCGCCCATACCCGCTATGTCAATGATTTCATATGCAGCTGGAACAAGGTATCTCTCTCTTATTGGCGGTGCATGTGGGTCTTTTTATGATTGGTACTGTGACCTGCCGGCTGCAAGCCCTCAAACATGGGGTGAGCAAACAGATGTTCCTGAGTCTGCAGATTGGTATAACTCAAACTACCTTATCATCACAGGTGCTAATTTACCTATGACAAGAACTCCTGATGCACACTTTATGAGTGAAGCACGATATAAGGGGACAAAAGTTGTCTCAATGTCTCCAGATTATGCAGAGTATGTAAAGTTTGCTGATCTTTGGATGCCAATTAAGCAAGGTACTGATTCAGCTGCATTTCTAGCAATGGGACATGTCGCTCTCAAAGAATTCTATATTGACAAACAAGAATCATATTTCCAATCCTATGCAAAACAAAATACAGATATGCCGATTCAGGTAATTTTGAGAAAACATGAGGGAGGCTTTGTGTCTGACCGCTGCCTCAGAGCATCAGACCTTAATGAAAATTTAGGTGAAAAAAATAATCCTGAATGGAAAACAATTGTTTACGATAACAAGTCTAAAAGTTTTGTTGCGCCAAATGGATCAATAGGTTTTCGTTGGGGCGAGGAGGGAAAATGGAATCTCCTTCATCAGTCAGATGGCCAAGAAATCGATCAAGAGCTCTCATGTCTTGGGAATCAGGATGAGTTAGTTTCTGTTGGATTTCCACATTTTACACCCAATGAATCAGATCTTTTATGGAGGAATGTACCTGTAAGAAAGTTAAAAAATGCAAAGAATGAGGAGATGTATGTAACTAGCGTTTTTGATTTACAAGTTGCAAATTATGGTATTGATCGAGGACTTGGTGGAGAGAATGTTGCACAGTCATATTCAGATAGTTCTGTAGCATACACACCCGCCTGGGCTGAAAAAATCACTGGAGTAAAGGCAGCTGATATCGAAAGAACAGGGCGGGAGTTTGCTGACAATGCCGCAAAAACGACTGGTAGGTCTATGGTTATAATGGGTGCGGCTATTAATCATTGGTACCACAATGATCTAAGCTATAGATCTATTATGAATCTTTTACATATGTGCGGCTGTGTAGGGCAAAGCGGTGGTGGATGGGCACATTATGTTGGCCAAGAAAAATTGAGACCACAGGCTGGTTGGGCACCTATTGCATTCGCACTTGACTGGCAACGACCACCGCGCCACCAAAATTCTACTTCTTTTTGGTATTTCCATACTGATCAATGGCGCTACGATACAATAAATCCTGACAGCCTTCATTCACCCTCTGCAAAAGCTAAATACAAAAATCACACCATTGCAGACTATAACGTTATTTCTACTCGTTTAGGGTGGTTGCCGTCAACCCCTCATTGGAATAAGAATCCGATTAAGTTGGCTGAGGAGGCAAAAAAGAAAGGAATTTCTGATGACAATATTGGAGACTTTATTGCTAAAAAACTTAAAAAAGGTGATTTAGATGTTGCCTATGCAGATGTTGATGCACCAGAGAACTGGCCAAGAAATTTATTTGTTTGGCGAGCAAATTTAATAGGAACATCAGCAAAAGGTCACGAATATTTTTTAAAACACCTATTAGGCGCGCAAAATGGCGTTCTTCAAGAAGGAGGTGACGGTAAGGCAACTAAAGAGGTTAAGTGGCATAAAAATGCACCAATTGCCAAGTTAGATTTGATGGTAGATATAAATTTTAGGTTAAATTCTACGGGTGCCTATTCTGACATTGTCTTACCTACGGCAACTTGGTATGAAAAAAATGATTTAAATACAACTGATATGCATCCATTTATTCACCCACTGTCGGAAGCTGTTTCACCAGGATGGGAATCAAAATCAGACTGGCAGATATTTAAAAATATAGCTAAAACTTTTAGCGAATTAGGAAAGAAACATTTAGGAATTAAAAAGGATATTGTTGCTTTACCTATGCAGCATGATAGCCCTGGCGAATTAGCGCAACCATTTGGAGAGGTAAGGGACTATAAAAAAGGTGATTGTGAACCAATCCCGGGAAAAACAATGCCAATCATCAAAATGATAGAACGTGATTATGGTTCTGTCTACAACAAATATATTGGTTTAGGCCCATTAATGACGCAACAAGGTAATAATATTAAGGGGCTTAGCTGGGACACTAAAAAAGAATATGAGGAGCTTAAAAAGCATAACCAGACAGTGAAACTGAAAGGAGCATCATTTGGAATGCCCTCACTTGAAAAAGATATATATGTATGCGACTCCGTCCTAAGAATGGCTCCAGAAACAAACGGTGAGGTTGCGCATAAATCTTGGCAAGCTTTGTCTGTAAAAACAGGAATTGATCATAAAAAGCTATATGAAGGCAGAAGGGATGAAAAGATAACCTTTCATGACATTCAAGCGCAACCAAGAAAAATTATTACAGCACCAACTTGGTCAGGGGTTGAGTCAGAGGAAGTTTCATATACTGCGGGCTATACGAACGTTCATGAACACATCCCCTTTAGAACCTTGACAGGGCGAGCACAATTCTATCAAGACCACGAATGGATGCTTGATTTTGGTGAGGGCCATTGTACATATCGACCTCCTATCGATATGAAATCTCATGAAAAAATACCTAAAAAAATAAAGGAAAAACCACATTTAGTATGTAGCTGGATTACTCCACATTCTAAATGGGGCATACACTCTACATATCAAGATAATCTGAGAATGTTGCAATTATTTAGAGGAGGGCCTTATACCTGGATTTCAGAAAAAGATGCTGAAAAAATTGGTTTGGAGGATAACGATTGGATTGAAATTATCAATGCAAATGGGGCAACAATTACACGTGCAGTTGTTTCACAAAGGATTCCTGCTGGAATGGCTATGATGTATCACGCACAAGAAAAAAATATCAATGTCCCAGGTTCGCAAACAACAGGAAAAAGGGGGGGGATCCTTAATTCAGTGACCAGAATTGCTATGAAACCAACAAACATGATTGGTGGTTACGCACAACTCTCATATTCATTTAATTACTATGGCACTGTTGGGTCTCAACGCGATGAGGTAGTGGTAATTCATAAGATAGCAGATGAAGACATAGACTGGCTCGAACGACCATTAACACCAAAACGAGAAAAACAATTAAACCCTGAAGGCATTGGAAAAAAATAGGAGAAAAACATGAAAGTTCGAGCACAATTTGCATTAGTTTTTAACTTAGATAAGTGTATTGGTTGTCACACCTGCTCCGTTACATGTAAAAACGTGTGGACAAATCGAAAGGGCGTAGAGTATGCATGGTTTAATAATGTTGAATCAAAACCTGGAACGGGTTTTCCAAAAAACTGGGAAGATCAGGAAAAATGGAATGGAGGCTGGGTATTAAAAAATAAAAAATTAGAACTTAAATCAGGTGGAAAGATAAAAAGACTCACAAATATTTTTGCGAACCCTGACATGCCAGAAATAGATGATTATTACGAACCCTTCACCTTTAATTATGCACACTTGCAAAATGCACCTCTTTTAGAGGCAACCCCAACGGCTAGGCCAGTATCACAAATTACAGGTGAAACAATTGATAAAATAACTTGGGGACCAAATTGGGAAGATGACCTAGCAGGAGAATTTTCCAAACGATCCAAAGATAAAAATTTAGAAATTACCCAAAAAGAAATATACAAAGAATTTGAAAATACATTTCATATGTATTTACCTAGGATATGCAATCATTGTTTAAATGCATCATGCATAGCAGCATGCCCCTCTGGATCAATTTACAAGAGAGAGGAAGATGGCATTGTTTTAGTAGACCAAGATAAATGTCGAGGCTGGAGAATGTGTGTATCTGCATGCCCTTATAAAAAAGTTTTTTATAACTGGGAATCGGGTAAAGCAGAAAAATGTACAGGTTGCTATCCAAGGGTTGAATCAGGGTTACCTACTGTTTGTTCTGAGTCATGTGTCGGTAGAATTCGTTACAACGGAATCATGCTCTATGATGCCGATCGAATCGAGGAATTGGCTAGCATAGAGGACGAATCAAAACTGTATGAAGCGCAATGCAATATTTTCCTTGACCCAAATGATCCTGATGTAATTGCTGCTGCACGGAAGGATGGTATTAACGAGGATATGATCGATGCGGCACAAAGATCACCGATATGGAAGATGGCCATGGATTGGAAAATCGCCTTTCCGATGCATCCTGAATTTAGAACTTTACCGATGGTATGGTACGTGCCTCCATTATCTCCTGTTCAATCCAAAATTGATCAGGGGAAATTGCCTACTGGGCCAGATGGCGTGATACCAGAAGCAGATTCACTTCGAATCCCGATTGAATATTTAGCAAACTTATTTACAGCTGGTGAAACAACCATCATATCAACCGCATTAAAAAAATTACTTGCAATGCGATCTTATATGCGCTCAATCAATGTTGAAAAAGAAAAGAACCTTAAGGCTATTAAATCAGTAGGTTTGTCTGAAGATCAGGTCAAGGAGATGTATCGATATTTAGCAATTGCTAATTACGAAGATAGGTTTGTTATTCCGACTGGTCATGAAGAGGAAGTTTTAGATGATCCTTATGGTAACCAAGGGCAGGAAGGGTTTTCCTTTGGAAATAATAGCTCTGAAGGAATTTCTGAGGTTACTTTCTTTCCAAGACGCAGGAAAGATACAGTTGAATCAAAAAAGCTAGCTCCAATTTCAAGTAAAAAGGGAGATTGAAAATGAATGACTATAAGCTTCTATCCGAATTTTTAGATTATCCCAGTAAAGACTTTAAGGAGAGCATACCTGATTTTTACAGCTATATTGATCAGTCAACATCCATAAAAAAAGATGAAAAGAGAATCATGCTTAATTATTTAGAAAATATTAAAAGCAAATCATTATTGGAATTACAAGAAGAATACGTGAAGATTTTTGACATGAATGCTGAGCATAGCTTGTATTTGACACACCATTTATTTGGAGATGATAAAAATCGTGGGCCAGCTCTAATAGACCTTGAGCATCTATACGAGGAATATGGATTTAGTAAAACCTCAAACGAACTTCCTGATTATCTCCCACTTATACTGGAATTTGCTAACTCGCTAGAGGGAAATGAATCGAATGCCTTTCTATCTCATACGAATAAAGTATTAAAGGTGTTAGAAGAAAATCTAAAAAAAGTTTCAACATATTATTCTGGTTTAGTTTCAATTATTGAGAAAAGATCAAGACTTATAAAATTAGGAGAATCTTAATGAATATTGAAAATTTCTTATTTGGTGTATACCCATATATAGCTTTGAGTATTTTTTTTCTAGGAAGTCTTATCAGGTTTGATAGGGACCAATATAGTTGGAAAAGTGACTCAAGTCAGTTGCTCTCAAAAAAATATCTTAGGCTGGGAAGTAACTTATTCCATATTGGAATATTAGCAATATTTGCAGGTCATTTTGTAGGCCTCTTGACACCCCATGCCGTATTCATAGCATTGGGTGTCTCAGACATGACCCACCAACTAGTTGCAATAGTAGCAGGTTCTATTTTTGGTGTTATTGCCCTTTTGGGTGGTCTTATTCTTTGGTTTAGAAGAATGTTCAATAAAAGAGTCTCTAAAGCAAGCCGTAAATCTGATAAATTTATCTTAAGTTGGCTTTTAATCACATTAATGATTGGACTCTCCACTATTCCAGTTTCCATTGGACATTCTAATCACGGTGATGCGAGCGTGATGATTGCATTATCAGATTGGGTGAAAAGTATTGTTACATTTAACCCACAACCTGAATTGCTTGCAAATGTGGATACTGTTTTTAAGGTGCACATGTTCTTTGGGTTAACTGTTTTTCTCGTTTTTCCTTTTACTAGATTAATACATGTCTGGAGTGCTCCAGTTACCTATATCAATAGACCTTATCAGGTTGTAAGAAGCAAAAGAAAATTTTTATAAATTTTCTATTTATATTTTAAATAGGATATAAGAGGAGATGAATAGTAAAAATTTTGAATTTTTAATTGCTACAATTGGTGCCTTCCTAACTGTACTTGCTGCTGGATTTTTTTCTGAATTAACAATGTTAAATAATAGCGGTACCCCAATAATCATTGCTTCAACGGGTGCTTCTGCAATGGTTGTCTTAGGGGTGCCTGACAGTCCGGTTTCTAGGCCTTGGAATTTAGTTGGCGGCCATACATTTTCTGCTATTGTTGGAGTGAGTTGTTATCAGTTTATTCCTGGTGAATTACTAGCCGCGGCTCTTTCAATTCCTCTTGCAATGATGGCAATGCACTATGGGAGATGCATGCATCCTCCAGGGGGTGCCACAGCTATTACTGCTGTGATTGGCGGTGAGGCTATAAATAAACTAGGTTATATGTTCGTAATTACACCAATATTTTTTAATTCCTTAATCTTATTAACGGTAGCCTTGGGAGTTGCTACATTTAGAAAGAAAAATCCTTTTATTTAATGCTATCAAATGCAATTTAAGTATTAAAATATAGAATCAGTATGATAAAAAAACTTAAAAGGAATAATAAGTAATATGAATGATTTTGAAGAAGGAATGCTAAACCTACTTGAGAAACATGTGGATGCCGAAATGAGGGGTGACCTAGAACTTACGATGGCAACAATGACAGAGGATCCACATTTATTAAATATCCCTAATATGATGGGAGGAGATAACTATGAGGGGGTTAAAACCTTTTACAAGGATCATTTAGTAGGTAAGTTTTTCCCACAAGATGTCGAATTTAATAGAATTTCATTAACAATAGGAAAAGACCAGATTGTAGAGGAGCTTGTAATTTGTTTCACACATACCCAAAAGATTGACTGGTGTTTACCAAATATAGAACCAACCAACAAAAAAGTAAAAATGTGTGTGGTTGTCATTGCAGGTATAAAAGATAAAAAATTGACGCATGAACATATTCACTGGGATCAGGCTAGCGTTCTAGTTCAGGTGGGGCTTCTTGACCCAAAAAATCTTCCTGTAGTAGGCGATCAGAGCGCCAATAAACTTCTAAATTTCGCTAATTCCTAGTCCAGTCCAATTTTAAAAAAGTAATTCAATTAATTCTTGTAATGCGAATGATTCTCATTTACAATTAGATTTATTTTTGAGATTGCGAGATTAAATTGGAATCAAATACAAACATAAATACAAATTCAAAAGCTAAAGATTTTTTAAAAAAAAGTGTATTAAATATATTAGATTTAGACACATCAGAGATTATGGTTATCTGGTCCTTAAGGCATTGGGCAACATGCTCAATAACGGGTGAAGACCCTAATGATTTATTTACTATATGCAGAGAACAACACCAACTTCCTGATGTTTCAGTGCTTATTGAAGAGGTAGTGTATGGGGTAGCCGAGGGAACAGATGAAAAGGGACCAATCGGGGGTGAGCTTTGTGACCATATCCATTATGGAGAATTTAAGATACTCGAAGCGTTATGTATGTTACAAAATGATATGTACGAGAGTGCTATGAATTCATTGTTTAGTTGGCTCAAGAAATATCAGGGAAGAAAGGTACTAAAGTGTTTAAATGCATTATCAGCATTCTTAGACCAATCAAATCTAATAATTCCACCACGTGCTCAATATAGAAATAATCTTATAACGCATTAAATGAGAATAATTATGCTAAGCAGAAATAGAAGAAATCAACCAAAAAATAAATTATCCAGACAGATGGGTGAAAATATCTGGGGTAGAGAAAATTGTCCAACAAATGTAAGGACGTATGGACCAGGGCAACATGGACCCAAAGGAGTCAGGAGGAGGAGCGATTATGGTGTTCAGTTAAGAGAAAAACAGAAGCTTAAGGGCTACTATGGAAATATTGGGGAAAAACAATTTAGAAATATCTTTAAAGAGGCTACGGCGAGTAAGGGTGATACAAGTGAAAACCTTCTTATCCTTCTAGAATCAAGATTAGATTCCATTGTCTATCGCTCTAATTTTGTACCCACCGTCTTTGCAGCCAGGCAATTTATCAATCATAAGCATGTAAGGGTCAATGGAGATGTTGTTAATATATCTTCATATAAATGCAAACCAGGGGATGAGATTCAAGTTAAAGAAAAGAGCAGATCATTCTCATTTGTGATTGATTCAGTTCAAAAACTAGAGAGGGGTCTTCCAGAATACATAAACCTTGATGTTAAGGAATTAAAGGCGACCTACGTTAGGTACCCATCTTCAGATGAAATACCATATCCAACGATGATGAGCCCTGGTTCAGTTGTTGAATTTTATAGCCGTTAGTTTTTTTTAAAGAAAAGAACCTTTTTAATTGCTAATAGTCATTTAAAAGTTAATTTAGTTAATTTTCATAAAATATAAATTGGAGAATGCGAAATGTTTTTTAAAAATATAGTTGCGTTGATTTTAACTTTTTCTATTGGATCGGTTATGGCAAAAGATCATCAGGTTAAAATGTTAAACGGTAAGGCACCGGATATGTTTGTTTTTGAGCCTGCTGTGATTGAGATTCAAAAAGGAGACACAGTTACTTGGTCTGGTGATGCAATGCACAACTCTGCATCTATTAACGATATGCTTCCCAAGGGCGCGACGCCATGGGAGGGAAAACTGACGAAAGAGGCTGGAGAGGTTTCAATCTCAGTAAAGTTTGAGACAGACGGCGTCTACGGCTACAAATGCACCCCCCATGAAATGTTCGGCATGGTAGGTTTGGTTGTAGTGGGTAATCCAAGTTCAAACTTGAGCGAAGCCTCTACTGAAGGTAAAAAAATTGAGGGTAAATTTGCTGCGGGTAAGGGCAGATTTTCAGATTACTTTTCTCAAATAAAATAAATATATTTGTATTTAAAAAAGTTTATTTAGGTTCATATGAGGTCAACATTTAAATTAAATAGATATCCGAAATATTAATTTGATGTTGACCTTCCTCCCCATATTTTTTTGAAGTTATATTCCATCGTATAATTAACCCCAAAAAAATAAATTTTAGAGTATTAAGTTCATATGAAGTCAATATATTGGTTTAGAAACGATCTGAGGGTGGATGATAACCTTTCACTGAATGAAGCTATTGAATCTTCTGATGAGATATTATTTGTGTATATACAAGATGTGAAGAACCTCAACGATACTGAATGGAAATTCACTCGTATGGATTCACACAGGAAGTTATATATATCTCAAGGTCTAAATGCTTTACAAGAGAGGCTGGGTAGTTACGGACACTCTTTGAATTATTATTTAGGTGACACGGTGGGTGGATTAAATAATCTTGTAAAAAAATTCCAAATTGATCGTATTTACTGTGAGTCTATTGATTCCCATGAGGAGCTTGATGAAGAAAAAAGATTGAGAGACCATAAAATTGATTTATATTCTCTATATCAATCAGGTTTATTTTTAAATGACCAAATCCCCTTTCACTTAAATGATCTTCCTGATGTATTTACAAAATTCAGAAAAGATATTGAATTACGAAATATAAACCCTATTAAGCCCTCACTAGTTAATGAAAAAATAAATGCAATTATATCAATTGTTGATGAGGAATCGATTACATTTAATCTGCAGCAAAAGGACTACTCAAAGAGCTCCTTTCCTATCTCCGAAAATAGATTTTTTGGTGGTGAGGATAAAGGTTTTAAATACCTTGAATACTATTTTAGCTCAAATAAACCTGCTACTTACAAAAAGACAAGAAATGAATTAATGGGAACAGGTTTTTCAACAAAATTTTCACCATGGTTAGCAACCGGTTATATTTCAGCAAGACAAGTTTATGATTTTTTATTGAGCTACGAATCAAATGTAATAAAAAATGAGAGCACCTATTGGATATTTTTTGAATTACTCTGGAGGGAATACTTCAGGCTTATTTTTAAAAAGTATGGAAAAAAAATATTTCATAAGCATGGACTTGGCTTCTCTGAAGAAAAGGTTAGGCATTCTCCTGAAAATTTCGAGTTATGGAAGGAAGGAAGGACTCATAGTGATTTCATTAACGCAGGGATGACGGAGCTAAAGGAGACAGGTTTTCTTTCCAACAGAATGCGTCAGATTGTAGCTAGCTTTTTAGTTAACGAATTATCATGTGACTGGAGGGCAGGTGCCGCTTGGTTTGAATCTCAGCTTATTGACTACGATGTTTTTAGCAATCATTGTAATTGGGCTTATATTGCAGGTCACGGAACAGATCCACGTGGTGGGCGGCATTTCAATTTAATGAAGCAGAAATTAATGTACGATCCACAAGAGATATACGAGAAATATTGGCTTTAAAGTATTCAATTTTTTAGCAGATTAATTCTCTAATCCCCTTAAATGTGAGCATCATCCCCCATATGGAACATACCACCAATATAAAACCAGCAATTCGAATGCATGTACTTTCATAAGATTTGATTTTATCTTTTAATGTAACCCAAATGAGTGAAAGACTTACAAGAGAAAATAATGTACCTATACCAAAAGATATCATGATTAAAAAACCCTGAGTAATCGAGACAGCCATTGTCGTTAAAATCAGGGCTGTATACAAAAGAGCACAAGGCATCAAGGACCAAAGAATTCCTAAAAAAAAGGGATTGATGTTATTAAGCCTTAATGAAGACAGGAATTGATTTATTTTTCTTGTCACTGCGTTTAGGAAAGGCGGTTGTTTAAGATAAATAATCAAATAGCCACCCCATAAAATAAAGAATATATGAAAAAGAACTCTTATCGGCTGAAGGTAAATTGAATATTGAAAAAAATTATAAATACCTGTGAGTAGTATTGCAGCAGCAATTCCTAATAACCCATAGCCAAGCAATCTACCTAGCTGAAATAAAAAGAACATGGATTTAGATTGATTGGCAAAAAAATTACAAACTCCACCGCACATAGCGATACAGTGTGGACCCCCAAAAAAACCCATTAATAAACTACTAAATAATATAGAACCAAAAAATGTTTCCATAACTTAAAAAACTTTAGAGAAAGAGCCAAGACCTTGCGGGGATCTTAGGTATGAATCAAATACCATTGCAATCGAACGAACGAAATACCATCCCTTTTGTGTCACGAAAATAGAGCACTTAAGAACAATTACTAATCCATCCTTTTCAAGCTCACTAAGTAATTTCAGTTCATAATTAAAATATTGATAAAAATAAATGTTATAAATATTCTCTAAGTCTTTGATGTCTATAAAGCCTTGACACATTAATTTCATGATCACCACTCGCCGTAAAAGATCATCCTTTGAAAGTGAAAACAACTTTTTTATTGGTAATTTATTATCATCAATAGATGCATAATAGCTTTTAATTTTTTTGGCATTTTGATAATAATACCGTTCATATTGGCTTATTGAAGAAACTCCTAAGCCAACTATATTGTCATTATGCAAGGTATAACCTTGAAAATTTCGATACAGCCTTCCTTGCTTTTTGGCCATTGAAATTGCATCATGGGGAAGCGCAAAATGATCCATCCCAATATATTCATATCCTGCAAGGCTAAAAGAATCAATTGCACTCTCTAGCATACTAATTTTTTCTTTTGATGAAGGTATGCCGCTTGACTCAATACTTCGTTGGGATTTAAATATTTTAGGAAGGTGTGCATAAGAATAAAGAGCGATTCTGTCTGGCCTTAATTCTATAATTTTTTTCAGGGTGATAGAGAAAGTTTCCTTAGTTTGAAGTGGAAGACCATAAATTAAGTCTACATTGATAGAGCGAAATTTTTCCCTTTTTGCGGATGCTACTAAATTAAAAATTTCTTCGTAACTCTGCTCTCTGTTGACAGCCTTTTGAACAGAAATATCTGTGTCTTGAACTCCAAAGCTTATGCGATTAAACCCTAGCCTTCTTATGAGCCGTAACCTATCTTTATCAATAGTTCGTGGATCAATTTCAATAGATCTCTCCATATCCTTTGATGTTGAATGATCATCAAATATTGAAATTAATTTTTTTAATTGTTTATCTGTTAAAAATGTAGGTGATCCACCTCCAAAATGTAGGCTATTGATTTCAATTTCACTACGAAACATATTTTTATATAAGTCCCATTCTTTCTGAATATATTCAAGGTATATGTCTGCTTGGTTATTATCTTGTGTAATTATTTTATTACAAGCACAGTAGTAGCAAAGAGAGCTACAAAAGGGAATATGCACGTATAGTGATATAGGTTGTTGGGTTTTGATTCGACTAAAGAATGTGAACATATTAATTAATGATTTTTTATCATTATCATCAACATCATTAAAGTTATTAATGGTCGGATAAGAGGTATACCTAGGCCCTTTTAGCTCATATTTATTTAATAGTTTTTTTTCAATTCTCATCTAATGTAATGATTAACCAATTTTCTTAATAAGTATGATTTTATTATGCAAACTTGATACATAAAGGTTTTGACTTATATCAAGACTAATTTAAAATGTTTGTATGGTTGAAGATTTAAATAGACAGACAAACTGTTCCACATGCTCCATAAGAGATCTATGTTTTCCCATGGCAATGTCTGAAGAAGATATGACTCAGCTTGATTCATTGGTCAAGAAGAGGCAAAAAGTAAGAAAAAAAGAATATCTTTTTAGGCAAGGTGATGAATTTAAGTCGTTTTATGCAATTCGTGTAGGTTTTTTTAAATCTATAATCACGAGCTCCCAAGGCGAGGAAAAAATACTAGGCTTTAATATGTCTGGTGAGCTAGTAGGGCTTGATGGTTTTGCAAGCAACAAGCATGAATCAAGTGTGATTGCTCTTGATGACTCAGAAGTTTGTATCATTGACGATAAAAAAATTGATGAACTTTCACAAACCTTTCACCCATTGCAGAATTATCTTCAGAAAGTCCTAAGCACGGAGATTGTGAGAAACAATAACCTTCTAATTTCAATGAGTTCAATGAATGCTGAACAAAAGATTTCAACGTTTTTGTTGAATTTAGGACAGAGATTCAAGATGCGACATCAGTCTGAAAATCAATTTTTACTTAGAATGTCCAGAGATGAAATTGGTTCTTATGTGGATCTAACAATAGAAACTGTCAGCAGAACTCTTGGCAAATTAGAATCAATGGGCATTATCAAGGTTGACAATAAACTTATTAAAATTAAAGACATTAGCAAACTTAAAGAAGTTCTTGTGTCCTGCCAGGCTTAATCACTTTTTAATTTCAGTTTTTATGTCTACTTGACGATCACTCCCGTCATTTTGATAGCCTTCAATGACAATGTTAGGGTTTTTGACAGCAATATATATCGTCGCTATGCAAGCAATAATAACAACAATTGGCCCTCCAATAATGATCCATAAATATATATTATTTTTTTTTGTTTTCATCTTTGGGCACCACAAAAATAGATTTTTCAAAAAGCACGTTATCGCTCCCTAGCTTCCTTAAAAGAAAGTTTATAGGATAATTCCCTGGCTGCTTTGATTTATTTGGAATTTCAACAGTTACCACATATGTATCGGACTCAACCGGATCAAGCTCAATTCTTAGATTTTTAATTGTTTTTTTATCAATCCTTATCCTTGGTAATCCATCAACCGCTAGGTTATATCTATCATTACTTAGGCCGACATTCATAATCTTCAAACGGTAAACATTTTGGAGCATATCGTTCTTATCAACCCGAGAAAGAATGCCTCGATCTCGAATAACATTAAACTTAAAATCATATCTATTTTCCAGTTTATAAAAAAATAAACCTATTATGGATATTAAAATAAGGCTGTATATGGTTATTCTTGGGCGTAAAAATATTTTCATTTTTTTTGAAAAAGATAAATTATTTTTTAATATTATGGGGGTAGTGTAGGAGATTAAATTCCCAGGCTTATTAACTTTCTTCATTACACTGTCACAAGCATCCGCACAAAGGCCACAAAAAATACATTCATATTGAAGACCATTTCGAATATCAATTCCATTAGGACATACTTGCACACAAATATTACAGTCTATACAGTCACCTTGTTTACCATCGCTTTTCCCTTTTCTAGGCTCACCTCTATCTTTATCGTAGATCATTGTAAGAGTATTTTGATCAAACATAGAGCTCTGAAATCGTGCATATGGACACATGTACTTGCAAACTTGTTCACGCATAAATCCTGCGTTAAAGTAGGTCAAAAAACCATAAAAAATTATCCAGAAGAGGGACCATCCAGTGACTGAGAATTCAATTGACTCATTAAGTAATGGTTTTATTGGAGTAAAAAATCCAACAAATGTAAATCCAGTCCAGATAGAAAAAATAATCCAAACCATATGCTTTTGAAGCTTGATGAAAATTTTATTTATGTTCCAATTAGATTTGTCTCTTCTCTCCCTTTTTATAAAATTGCCCTCAATTTTTGCTTCAATCCATAAAAATATTTCTGTATAAACGGTTTGAGGGCAAGATAAGCCGCACCAAATTCTTCCTGCCAAAGTTGTAAATAAGAATAACCCTAAAGCAGAAATTATTAATATGCCACTTAAATATATTAGGTCTTGTGGGTAGAAAACGTATTTAAAAATATAGAATTTTCTGCTAGTTATTTCAAATAATACAGCTTGACGTCCACCCCATTCAATCCATGGCGTAAAGTAAAAAATAATTTGAGTTATCCAGACAAAAAACCACCGCCATTTTGCATAAAAACCAAGTATTTCGCGAGGGTATATTTTTTTCTCTGATTGATAAAGAGATACTACTTTTTCTTGCATGCTTATTGATCTTCTCTTGATAGCATCCTGGTATATAGTGAGACTAGATGAATTTGATCAGGCGTTAACCTATCTTTCCATGCAGGCATCTCATTTTTAATGCCATACGTTATTCTATGGACAATTCCTTCAAGGCTCTCCCCATGGAGCCAAATTTGGTCTGTAAGGTTTGGTGCCCCAATAGTTTGATTCCCTTTACCATCTAGACCGTGGCATGAAGCACATATACCAAACTTTTCTTTTCCTCTTATAGCTTTCATTGGATGATGTTTACTTCCTGATAAACTCTTTACATAATGAGCAACATCCCATAAATCATTTTTCGTACCAATAGAACCTAGGGGTGGCATTAAGCCATTTCGTCCATTTATAATGGTAGTTTTTATATCTTTAATTTCTCCACCATACAGCCAATCATGGTCTGTTAAATTTGGGAAGCTCTTAGTCCCCCTTGCATCAGAGCCATGACACTGAGCACAATTATTTAAAAAAATCTTTTTACCAATTTTTATTGCCTTGCGATTGTTGATAAAACTATCTAAATCTAATTGGCCATAATCTCTATACATGGCAGCATATTTTTTGTCTGCTGTATCCAACTCATTTTGATATTGTTTTAATTGTGTCCATTTGAGATAACCATCTGTGAGTATTATTCCTGGATATAGCCACAAGTATATAAGTCCCCAAATTATGGTAATTACAAACAATCCAACCCACCAGCGGGGGAGGGGATTATTTTTTTCTTCTAAGTCTTCATCCCAAATATGTCCACTTGTCGAATTAGTATCATTTGCGTTATTTTTTTTCCCAGTTAACTTTAGGAGGATATAGCAACCAACAATTCCCAGAATGGTTATGGATGCCACCAAAACCGGCCAAAAGTAATTATTAAATTCACTAAGCATTTATCAGTCCTTTAGTGGTAATTTAGATGCATTTTTAAAATCCTTACTTTTCCTTTTTCGCCATGCATAAAAAATAATTAGTAAAAAAATAATAAGAAATATTACCGTTAAATATGATCTTAAATTATTTATTTGCATAAAGATTTACCTCACATGAATCCCAAGAGATTGAAGATAACTAATAAGCGCATCCATCTCTGTTTTATCAATAAGTGCATCTGGAGAATTTTGTATTTCTTCTTCAGAATAGGGAACACCAATCATCTTTAAAGCTTTCATTTTATTTTTAATTGATCCGTCTGAGGCAGAAGTGTCATTCAACCATGGATAGGCTGGCATTATAGATTCTGGAACGACGTCTCTTGGGTTTGTTAAGTGAATTTGATGCCAATTATTACTATATTTTTTCCCAACCCTCGCAAGATCTGGCCCTGTTCTTTTACTGCCCCATTGGAATGGATGGTCATAAACAAATTCACCTGCCAATGAGTAATGACCATACCTAAGTGTTTCCGCTCTAAATGGCCTAATCATTTGAGAGTGACACGTATAACAACCCTCTCTAACATAAATACTTCTTCCAATTAATTCGAGTGGCTTATATGGCTTTAAACCTTTTACCGGTTGAAGCATATTTTTTTGAAAATAAAGGGGGATAATTTCTACAATACCAGCAAATAGGATTACGATAAAAATTAAAATAATCATTAAAAAATTATTTGTTTCAATTTTTTCATGTGTAAATTTTTTTTTGTCTGACATGCTAGCCCTTTAATTTTTTTAATTTAATTCTGGTATCTTTGATTCAATAAGCCTTTTATTTTGTATTGTTTTAATAACGTTCCAAAACATAATTAACATTCCCCCAAGGTAAAGTACTCCTCCAAATAGTCTTGCAATGTAGAAGGGTGTTTTAGCTTTAACACTCTCAGCAAATGTATATGCAAGGGTGCCGTCAGATGGATCAATTTCTCTCCACATTAATCCCTCCATTACACCCGCAATCCAAAGAGCGGCAATGTAAAATACAATACCTATTGTAGCCATCCAAAAATGGATTTCTATAAGTTTGGTGCTATACATATTTTTTTGGCCGTAGAGTTTTGGAATTAAACAATACAAAGCACCCATTGATATCAATCCCACCCAACCCAAAGCTCCTGAGTGGACATGCCCTATAGTCCATTCTGTATAATGTGAAAGGGCGTTAACTGTCTTAATAGACATCATCGGCCCCTCAAAGGTACTCATTCCATAGAAAGATAAAGAGACTATCAAAAACCTTAAAATAGGATCAGTTTTTAATTTGTCCCATGCACCAGATAATGTCATAACACCATTAATCATTCCCCCCCAGCTTGGTGCTAGCAAAATTAATGAAAAAACCATACCTAAAGATTGCGTCCAATCAGGGAGGGCAGTGTAATGTAAATGGTGTGGGCCTGCCCACATATAGGTAAAGATAAGGGCCCAGAAATGGACTATTGATAAACTATAAGAGTAAATAGGTCTGTTAGCTTGTTTGGGTACAAAGTAGTACATAATTCCTAAGAATCCAGCCGTTAAAAAGAAACCAACTGCATTGTGGCCATACCACCATTGAACCATTGCATCCTGAACTCCTGCATAAACAGAATAAGATTTAAAAAACCCAGCAGGAATAGCCGCACTGTTTACTATATGAAGAAGAGCAACTGCAATTATAAAAGCACCAAAAAACCAATTGGCAACATAGATATGTTTTATTTTTCTTTTAGAAATTGTGCCAAAGAAAACAATTGCATAGCAGATCCAGATAATCGCGATTAAAATATCAATAGGCCATTCTAATTCTGCATATTCCTTTCCAGATGTATAACCCATAGGTAGTGTGATAGCAGCTAAAACAATTACCAACTGCCAACCCCAAAAAGTAAAATTTGCCAAAAAAGGAGCAAACAATTTAGTTTGACAAGTCCTTTGGACTACATAATAAGAAGTTGCAAATAATGTCGATCCACCAAATGCAAAAATTACCGCATTTGTATGAAGAGGCCTAAGTCTTCCAAAGCTCGTCCAAGGTAAACCTAAATTGAGTTCTGGCCAAATTAGTTGAGAAGAAATTATCACCCCTACGAGTAGCCCAACAACAGCCCAGAAAACTGCCATTATTGAAAAATTTTTTACAGCATCATCTGTATAAATATGCATTTTATTTTCTTAAAATTTAATGGTTTTATAATGGCTTAATTTTGGAAATTTTTTTTTGACTTAGATCAAAGCTTCAGGATTTCAAAAAATTGACTATTGACCTAAATCAATAATAGAAATAATAAGAAGCTTTAAAATTAAAAATTCTAGATATTGATAATTTTCTACATATGAATTGGAATTTCGTTAAAAATACTTCAGACCTGTCAGAGTTTTGTGAAAATATTAATGACAATAATTGGAGAGTTGAGCTTATTATTGATGGAATTCACTGTATGGCATGTGTTTCAAAGATTGAAAATACATTAAAAAAAATTAAAGGTCTTAGAAAAATTAATGTCCATCTAACATCAAATCATGCAATTATTGAATGGAACAATAGCTTAGTAAAACTGCCAAGGTTAGTTAGTTTGATTAAAAAATTAGGCTTTAATGTTTTTTTATCTTCCGAAGATACGGGGTTGGCAAGTAAACAGCTTAAATCTAAAGAAGTTTTATGGAATTGGTCTATTTCACTAATATGTTTCTTTCAGATTATGATGTTTTCAATGCCATCATACTTAAGCGGTAATGATGGATTAGACTCCAACTTAAAGAGCTTATTTGATTGGGGCTCATTTATTTTAATTATTCCAGTGATTATTTTTTCAGGAAAAGTTTTTTTTCAGAATGCTTTAAATGGACTGAAAAATAAAGTGATAAATATGGATTTACCTATTTCACTTGGGATTATCCTAATGTTTTTATTTAGCGTGATGGGAACAGTAAACCCATCAAATCTTTTTAGTGGAAAAGTGTACTATGACTCTATAAGTATGTTCATTTTTTTACTTTTATCAAGTCGCTATTTAGAACATAAAATAAAAATAAAATCATGGGCCACATTTACAAATTTTTTTAAAAAACTTCCTGAGTCATCAAGAAAAGTTGAGAGAAAAGATTTTAGAAATCCACGTATTACAATTGTAAGTTCAAACCAAATAAGAAAAGGAGATTTCTTACAAGCACTTCCTGGTGAAACGATCAACTTTGATGGTGTAATAATTGATGGATCTTCAAATTTAAATAATATGTTCATGACCGGTGAATCATTTCCGGAAGCTGTAGGGGAAGGTAATAAAATTTTTGCAGGTGCAATTAATATTGATGGATTAATTTATTATAAGGTAGAGAGATTACGTAACACCTCTTATATAAGTAAAATCAAGAAAATAATAGAAGACAGTCAATATACGAAACCAGCATTCGTTAGAATGGTTGATAAGATTGCACAGCCTTTTTTAATTTCAATTATTCTTTTATCGATTAGCTCATGTTTAATTTGGTGGTCTATTAGCCATCAAATGGCTATTAACGCGATGATTTCTGTTTTAATCGTTACTTGTCCTTGTGCATTATATTTATCAACACCTATTGCTATGTGTGCCGCGGCAAATAAACTTGCTAGAAAAGGGATCTATATAAAAAATCTTGAAGCATTTGAAACATTAGCGAAAATAAATTTACTTTTTTTTGATAAAACAGGAACATTAACAGACGGTAAACCTAAAATAGACAACTCATATTTCACTAATTTGCATGATCAAAAGTATTTAAAAAAAGTTTTATATGGCCTTACAAAAAATTCAATGCACCCATTCGCGAGATCAATAAAGGAAAATTATAGTGTAAAAAATCATAAAATTGAATTGAATGAGATAAAAGAAATTACTGGAAAAGGTATCGAAACCAAGTCTAAAACTCATGGAATAATTAAGCTGGGATCAAAAATATTTTGTGGAATTGATCCAAATGACCTTCCAAGACATCTCGCATCATGTCAAGTTCATATGACATTTGATGGTAAATGGATAGCTTCATTTAGCTTCAAAGAAAATATTAAAGATAAAGCTAAAGAAATCATTGCAAGCTTCAAAAGAAGGAATGTTGAGTCGTTAATACTATCAGGAGACCAAAAAAAGGCGGTTCATGATGTTGCAAAAAAGGTAGGAATTAATAAATACTTTTGGGGAATGACCCCAAAAAATAAATATCTAAAAGTCATGAATGCTCAAAAAAATAAAGCGAGAGTGCTGATGGTTGGAGATGGTTTTAATGATGGTCCAGCATTAGCACAAGCTGATGTATCTATAACTATGGGTGATTCCCCATCAATCATTCAGACTAAGTCTGATTTTATTATTATTTCAAATGACATTTTTTTGATAAATTTCTTAATCAATTTAAGTAAAAAAACATTATCAGTTATTAAGCAAAATATTTATTGGGCAATTCTTTATAATTTTATTATGGTTCCATTCGCCTTTTTAGGATATATAGAACCTTGGTTAGCTGGATTAGGCATGACATTCAGCTCCTTAATCGTAGCAGCAAACTCCTACAGATTAAATCAATGAGGTTAATATGGAAATTTTATTTATCTTAATTCCAATTTCAATCATTTTTAATTTTGCAGTCTTGATTTTTTTAAGGTGGGCTATTTATTCAAATCAATTCGAAAAATTAGACAACGAGGCACGAAGAATTCTTAAAGAATAAAATTCTTAGTTACTTGATTTAAATCAAGACTTCATAAGACAAAAAAATAAATAATTTAAATTGTATTTATTTAATGAAAGTGATTATGAAAAAAATATTTTTATCTTTTTTTGGGTCATTGATAATTATTTTATTTTTTGCAGACATTGCCAGCGCTGCGAAAGGTGATATTGTGATCAGGCTAAGAGCAACTGCTGTTATTGCTGATGAACAAAGTAATTTATATGAACAAACTGAAAAATCAACGGGGTTAGCTAATGCTTTATACGGAACTCCAGATGCTAAGTTGGATATCAACTCAAATGTAATACCAGAAATAGATTTTTCATATTACATAACAAATAATATTGCCGCAGAGCTTGTATTAGCTCTAGGTACAAAGCATGATGTTAAGATAAAGCCAATCACCAGCTCAAATAATTCAGACCTAGGAAGTATAAATATTCTTCCACCTACATTGACTTTTCAGTGGCATTTTAATCCCGATGAATCATTTGATCCATATTTTGGTGTTGGAGCTACTTATGCAAGAGTAATGGATAACCGACTTGATCTTTGTTGCACAAACAACTTACCAATTCATGTTGAAAGAAATAATTTTGGTCCCACGATACAAGCTGGGTTTGATTTTAATTTTGATGATACATATTTATTTAATTTAGATTTAAAAAGATCATGGATCAAGGCGGATGTAAAAACTGGTGATGCCTTAATTGATGAGCTAGATATTAATCCGTGGATAGTGAGTCTTGGAGTTGGTATGCGGTTCTAGTTTCAGCTTAAAAAAAGTCTCCTCCTAGGCATTTTTTGTAGCTGGGGAAAAGAGTGCTCAGCTGTCGATCTGAGTACTCTTTTTTTTATTATTTTTTATAGATTTAATTAACCTTGGTAATAACATATGAGAAATTGTTAGCCCTGCAATAACTGGAAATATTAGCAATAGATTTACATTATCACGCTCGAGATTAAAAGATAAAATAAGAATGATTACTGGCAAAGTAAAAATAAATAACCAAAAAAGATCAGGGATCAATTTAAAGTTATAGTTCACTAGCGCCCTAATTCCATGCAGAAAACAGAAATAGAATGCAAACCAAATTAATGGGTGAAGGAGATAAGCCGATACAGTCATAATCATAAGTTCCCCAATTAATAGAATATAAACCCCCCTTTTTTGTCTAATAAAATTTAATAGAAAATTACTAGTTAGGAAAACTATGTTTATAAGAATTAAAATTTGAACGAATCCGAATAAAGAAAAAATTCTCTCGTTATTAGTTAATAAATAAAATATCTCACCAACAATGGTCGGATGAAATAAGATTGGAAGTAAGGTCATGACCAAGCCCCAACTGCATTTTACATACTTATAATTTTTCTTCAAAAACAATAGATCTGATTGGCCGAAGTGGATAATTGACATAATTAATAATGTCAA
>ENA-OREN01000977-OREN01000977.1-marine-metagenome-genome-assembly--contig:-NODE-977-length-36162-cov-4.016406_pt1 | contig 36162 bp, 36 predicted proteins | sample MGYA00248624_ERZ508555 | MGnify/ENA primary metagenome ERZ508555 (study PRJEB26222, sample SAMN06267773) | marine metagenome | isolation source: Saanich Inlet, British Columbia, Canada | place... | reverse complement strand
TTCAGCTGATCCAGAATTAGATAGAAAATTTAAATTGGAATGGGTTGATAAAGAAACTATTTATAAAGAATCAGATGTAATTTCACTTCATGTGCCATTGACAGCTGCAACTAAAAATATGATTACAGAAAAAGAGCTCAGTATGATGAGAGATGATGCGATTTTAATTAATACCTGTAGAGGTGGAGTTATTAATGAAGTTGATTTATATAATGTAATGAACTCAGGACATTTATCTGGAGCTGCTATTGATGTATTTGAAGAGGAGCCTTATTTTGGAAGATTAAATGAAATTGAAAGATGTATATTAACTGCTCATATGGGTTCCATGTCAGTTGATTGCCGAACAAGAATGGAAATAGAAGCTACTGAGGAAGCTGTTCGCTTCTTAAAGGGTCAGCCATTATTAAGTAAAGTACCACAAGAAGAATATGACGTTCAACAACAAGGACTTTAGTTTATGAAAATTGCATGCGTTATGGGAGGATCGGGTTTTCTTGGTAGTCATGTTGCTGACAAGCTTACTGATGCAGGGTATCGTGTTCGTATATTTGATCAAAATCCGTCAAAGTGGCTGAAGTCAGGACAGGAGATGATTGTTGGGAATGTTTTAAATTCAAAAGAAGTTAATAAAGTCATCTCTGGTTCGGATATTGTTTATAACTTCGTGGCATTGTCAGATCTAAATGCGGCTATAGATAAGCCTTTAGAAACTATTCAAGTAAACATTCTTGGAAATGGATATATTATGGAGGCCTGTCGTAAACACGGAGTAAGTCGTTTTGTTTACGCTAGTACAGTGTATGTCTATAGTCGTGATGGAGGCTTCTATCGTTGTAGTAAACAATCTTCTGAGCAATATGTTGAGGAATATCAAAAAACATATGACCTAGATTACACCATTTTACGTTATGGTTCACTATACGGACCTCGAGCAGATCAATCGAATGGATTATATCGAATTGTTAAATCTGCACTCGAAACAGGTGTTGTTCGTTATGAGGGCAATGAGGAATCCCAACGTGAATATATACATGTGGAGGATGCTGCTCTGGCAAGTGTTTCGGTGTTAGCGGATGATTTTCGTAATCAAAGTGTCATTCTTACTGGTCAGGAGCCGATGCGTGTTGTTGATCTTTTAAAAATGCTGGCAGAGATTCTAGATTATTCAACTGAGATTGAGTTTTGTGATGTAAATCAAACTGGACACTATATAAGGACTCCTTACGCCTATCAACCTAAACCTGGTCTAAAATTTATACCTCCAGTACATGTTGATCTTGGTCAGGGCTTGATTCAAATTATTAATGAAATTATGCAAGAGTAACGTAAGGATATCTTGTTTGTCTTAAACTTTAAATATTCATTAAGAGGGTTCGTTTTAAAATGCGAATTATTTTTAACTTGAAAAATATTTTCTTTCTAGTGAAAAGAATATATATATATAGTTTAGTAAAATTCGTATTGCCATGTTTTGTAATAAAAACAGAAGATTTAGTTTCACAATCTAAAAAATTTGGCACATTGCTTCAAAGATATGATTCAGAAAATTTTCATGTTAAGCCAACAGGTGACAGATTGGCAGATGATCATTTTAGAAAATTATTAGGTAATCATGAAGTCAAGGGGCAGTTCCTAATAAAGATGCATGAGATTTTTTTGGTTACTAGATGGTTAATTCCTGTCACTAATGATGGAAGAATAATACTTGAAACATCTGGAACGATTAGTATGCTGCTCGGCAATGTAAGGCGTTCAGGTGACGGGGTTTTTCCAGTATTAAGATTTTTTTTCACACTATTAAGATTGAAATTATCAAAATTTATGAATTTAAATTTTGTCAATGCATTAGTTAGTTATAAATCATTATTTCATATGGTTCCTAGACATGGATTTAGCTCTGGAAATCCTGCTTTTTCTCATTGGGTGTTTGAAAACCTTCCGCAAGTAAGAATGTATTACGAGGCGATTAAAGACAATCAAAATGTTAAAATTCTTGTTGGTCCTAAAATGAAAGATTGGCAAGCTTTATCACTCAAACTTCTTGGTATAGATTCTAATCAAGTAGTAGAGGATATTCAGCCATATTGCATAAAAGTGGATAACTTTTACCTTTCTCGACTTCCATATATTCATACTAATGTTGTTCAGTTTGATCCAGATGGAAGGAGGTGGGTTAGTAAAATGCTTAGAAACTCTCTAAAAAAAGAACTTTCATCTGGTAAATCTGAAAAAAATACAACCTTTAGTCAAAAAATCGCTATTTCAAGATTTTATTGTCATAGAAGGAGACTTATTGATGAGCAAGTCTATTGGGAAAAGTTAGAATCATCTGGTTTTAAGATTGTTTTTCCAGAAAAACTTTCTGAATATAGAAAAATAACTTCTTGTTATAAAGCTAAAGTTTTATTGGCTTTTCCTAGTGGTTCTGCTATAGCAAATATGATTTATTCTAAAGATGCGCGTTTAGTTGAGGTTCTTCCCAGTACTTCATATATCTCTGTTTGGTTTTTGTTATCTCGCGAATTGGGCTTTAGCTACTCTCTAATACTTGCTGAAACAAAGGGAAAGGGAAGAGATAATGATTACAAAATTTCAACTGAACAAATATTTGGAGTTCTATCAAAGGTATAGGGTATGTTGTCGATGGAATAGCTATAACTATTGTTTTGATTAGACTCTAATTTAATCTATTTATTTTATTCATGTTATATGTTAAGTTTTAATCAAAAAAGATTCTTATTTTGGGACTTTGATGGTGTCATAAAAGACTCAGTAGATGTAAAGACATGTGCTTTCGTAAGTTTATTTAAAAACTTTGGTTCTGAGGTCTTGAATCAAGTAGTAGAGCATCATGAAGCTAATGGTGGAGTTTCTAGGTTCGAAAAAATGCCATTGTATCTTAACTGGGCAGGAGTTAAGGTTAATAAAAGCATCATTGAAAAATACTTATCCAGCTTTTCAAATTTAGTGGTCAAAGATGTAATTGATTCACCTTGGGTTCCTGGAGTAGTTGAATATCTTGAAAAATATAAAAGCAACCAGATGTTTTTTTTAGTGACTGCTACTCCCAAATGGGAAATTGAGTTGATTCTTAAACAATTATCTTTATATAATTGTTTTTATGAAATTATTGGCGCGCCAACTAAAAAAATTCCTGCTATTAAATCTATTGTAAGAGAATTTAATATTACGACCATGGATGCAGGTATGATAGGCGATTCTGAATCCGATATGGAAGCAGCTGTTCAAAATGATATTGATTTTTTTCTAAGAAAGACACTGATAAACAAACCTCTTCAAAGTCTGTATAAGGGTCCACAATTTGAGAATTTTATAAAATGAATAGATATGATGCCATTATAAAAATTCGCAAAAAGCTAAGAAATGGAGGAATATCTATTGGTAGCTGGATGCAAATTCCACATGGGTCGGTTGCAGAAATTATGGGTCATTCTGGGTATGACTGGGTTGCAATTGACATGGAACATGGCTCTATTAGTAATAATCAATTACCTGATTTATTTAGAGGTATTGAGCTTGGAGGTACATTACCTTTAGTGCGACTTGCAGAGGGTGAATCTAAAGATTGTAAAGAAGCATTGGATGCTGGAGCTGGTGGTGTTATCGTACCAATGGTTACTACTGCAGAACAATTGATCCGTGTTCGTGATGTATGTAGATGGCCACCTTCTGGTACTAGAGGTGTTGGGTTTTCGCGTGCAAACTTGTTCGGACAACATTTTGATTCATATCAATTAGAAGCACAGGCACCAATATTAGTTGCAATGATTGAACATCATCATGCAATTGAGAATTTAGATGAAATTCTTGCGGTAGAGGGGCTGGATGCTATTTTGATTGGACCATATGATTTATCTGCTTCAATGAAGCTAACTGCTCAATTTGAACATCCGGAGTTTGAAAGTGCAATGGCAACAATTTTAAAGAAGACTAGGAGTACGGGTGTTCCCGCTGGGGTACACGTTGTTCAACCTTCATATGATGAGATAGAGAGTCGTATTGAAGATGGGTATCGTTTTTTAGCCTATTCGATTGATTCTGTGATGTTGTTGAGTGTATCGAAGCCATCTTGGTTAACTAAGTTATGAAAGAAAAAGAAATTCGACCAACGGAAATATTTGGTGAATATCCTCGGTTGGCTGTTGAAGATAAAAAAACTTATTTTAGTGAAGTTGAAGAGCTTCCAATCAATTGTCCTGCTAAGAATGGTTGAAGTTCTCTTATGTGAGTTATCTGTCGCAAATTATAATAATAAAGAGTACTAACATGAAGATTCTTGCATTGATACCGGCTCGTATGGGTAGTAGTAGATTTCCAGGAAAGCCATTAGCAAAAATTCTTGGAAAACCAATGATTGGTCATGTATATGAACGGGTCTCAAAATCGCATTTGCTTAATATGACGGCTGTAGCCACATGCGATAAAGAGATATTTGATTATATTCAATCGATTGGCGGTAATGCTGTAATGACCGCAGATACCCATGAACGTGCATCAGATAGATGTGCTGAAGCGTTGTTAAAGTTAGAAAGTGAATACCAAATTCGTTATGATATTGTTGTTATGGTTCAAGGTGATGAGCCTATGACGCATCCTAATATGATCAATGAAGCACTTCAGCCAATGCTTCTTGACCCAGAGATTGATGTTGTTAACCTTGTAGGTATAGTTCGTAGTTTGGAAGAGTTTGAAGATAGAAACTGTATTAAAGTAGTTTGTGACACAATAGGAAATGCACTTTATTTTTCAAGAGAACCAATCCCTACTCTAACTAAATCTAATGAAGTGCCTATGCAAAAGCAAGTGTGTATTATTCCATTCAGGCGTAATTTTTTGATTGAGTATACGCAGATGGAGCCAACACCATTAGAAGTTGCTGAGTCAGTGGATATGATGCGCGTACTTGAGCATGGAAAATCTGTTCGAATGGTTCATACAGATTATGATACGTATGCTGTTGATACCATCAATGATTTAATGAAAGTCGAAAAAAAAATGAAGTTGCTTAAGCCTATTAATTTAAGTGAAGTTAAGGGTTAATAAAAAAAATCAATAGATGAAAAAAATTATTTACCTAATCTGTGATATATTTTTTTTAATTGCTGCAAGTATTTATGCAATTATTAAATTTAAGAAAGTGGGGGGAGGAGACTGGAGCCTAGGAAGTTTTGATAAAACTATTATTCTAGCAAATGGTCCTTCTCTAAAGACTGATATTGAGCGAGTTATTAAAGAAAAGATACGGTCTGAGGTGTATGTTTTAAATTATTTTGCATCAACTAAATATTTCCAGCTCATAAAGCCTGAATATTATGTACTTGCAGATCGTGTCTTTTGGAGTCAACATGTTAATGATGATTTCAAAAAAGAGAATGAAAAGTTATTTTTCGATTTAGATAAAGTAGATTGGAAAATGAATATCATATGTCCTGAAAAGGGTTTCCTATGGGTGAGTGAGCGCTTGAGAGAAAATGATTATATTAAAGTACTGAAAGTTAAGTCAGCTAATATTGAATACAAAACTGAAAAAATAAATTTATTTTCTCTTAACCAAAATATAACAACTCCACATTTTATTAATGGACTGGTCATGATGCTTTGGCACGCTATTTATAGAAAAAGATCTAATATTGAAATTTATGGTGCAGATTTTTCATTATTCAAGGAATACTATATTGACCAAGAGACAAATGACCTATATTCTTCATTTTCCCACTTTTATAAAAATACTCCTGCACAAAACAATGCAGGAAATAAATATCCAGGAGAGCCAAAAAAAATGCTTCATACAAGACTTTATCAGCAGTGGAGTGCGTTTTATCAAATGTATCTACTTTCAAAAATAGCTAAAATTCAAAAAATCAAGATTACAAATTTTTCCTCCAATTCGTATCTTGATTGTTTTGATCGACCAAAATAATAGCCACTTTTTTTAAAATTAAATATTAACTTGTCTGTAATAAAAAACATATCACTAATTGTAATTGATTATATAAAAAAATCTTTGTCATTATGTAATCTAAATAAAAATGAATTACAAGGTTTTATTTCTCCATTGTCAAAACTTCGTTTTATGCCTTTTACAAGAGTGATAGTTCCCTTCTCTTTGGGAAGGACTGTTAGAGGTTTGTCCTTCAATAAGAATTTTATGCTAGACCCATATGGAAAGTTGTGTATGGATATATTTAACGGCGCTGACCATAAAGATATAATTAGCGACTTATTAATAACATTTAAAAAAGAAAAGGATTTGAGAGCAGCAGACATTGTTCATTTGAGAAATAATATCAAATTGAGAAAATATCCTGCTTGGGCGATTGTTATGCCTTGGGAAAAGTTAAGTATTGAGGAGAAGTTTGAGTCTTATCCTGATAGTTTCTATAAGAATAGGTCTTCAAAAGACTTGACTTTTGAAAATAGGTCCAGATTATCTATAATCGAGACTATGTATTCATCAAAATCTTTAGAAAGTAAAGTTAATCAAATGAAAAAACTTTTTAAAAGTATAAAACGCCATGGCCTAAAAAAAAATACTAATTTGCCAAAAATTAACATACTGGTAAAAGCAAATGAATGGAGATGGTTTATGGGTGATGCAGGCAATCATAGGTCTTATATTTGTTCATGTTTTGACTTTGAAATATTTGAAGGCAGAGTAAGTTCAATAATATATAAAAATGAAGTTAATAGCTGGCCAAATGTTAAAAATAGCACTTATTCTTCAGAAGAGGCAGAGAATATTTTTGATAGTTACTTCGATGGCTCTAATGTTTTACGAGGTATTGTATAGAATGCGTAAAAATTAGAGGGTTTAGTTATTTATTATCGTAAAAATTATTTATGTTTATAAAACCTTTTTATTTTCTTGTTAAACAATTGTGCAAACTTATTGGCCTGTCGTTTTCTTTTTCATCAGATGGAGAAGACGTTATTCTCATGAAGTATTTGTGTAGAATTAAAAATGGTAATTACATTGATATAGGTTCACATCAGCCAGTAAAACATTCCAATACTTTTCTATTTTATTTAACTGGATGGAGGGGGGTTTGTATTGATCCATTACCAAATCTTAAGAGTAAATACAGATTTATTAGAAGACGGGATAAATTTATAAATGCTGGAGTTATTGGATCAAGATCTAAGTCTCAAAAAAAACTTAATTTTTTCTATTATAAGAATAACAGAGATAACAGCACTTTTGATCCTGCAAGAGTAAAAGAATTAAGCTCTAAATTTGGAAGGGAGCCTTCATCAATCATTGATATACCAACAGTTAATGTTGCTGATATATTGTCTTCTTCTAAAGAAATTATTGGAGTGAGTAAAGAAATAAATTTACTGAATCTTGATATTGAAGGTTTTGAAATAGATATATTGAATGATCTTTTTTCTTGCAAAGTTTACCCATGGGTTATATGTGTTGAAGAGTTAGGTAAAGTAGCTGAAACTCTGAAAAATGGAGAAATTCATAGATTGATGACAAATAATGGTTATATACTAGGATCAAGAACATTTTTGTCTAGTATCTATATCCTTAAAAATATAATAAGCAAGCTACCATCGCCGTATATTAAAGAATTAGAGATATGAAGATAATTCACCTAAATAACGCTGACACTTCTGGCGGTGCTGCTCGTGCCGCCTATCGAATCCATCACTCGTTACTTAATAGTGGACTACATTCTCGTATGTGGGTTAATGTTGAAAATTCTGGAGATTGGACCGTAAGTGGACCAAAAGATAGATGGAGAAAGGCATTTGTTCAAATGCGACGACACTCTGTATTTCCAATTTTGAAGACAATGCAAACACAAAATTCTATACTTCATTCCCCAGCAATTCTTCATTCATCTTGGAGTAAAATTATTAACCAAAGTGATTCTGATATTGCTCACCTTCATTGGATTGGAGGAGAGATGGCATCAATTTCAGATATTGGAAGCATTAAAAAACCTGTTGTATGGACCTTACATGATATGTGGGCTTTCTGTGGTGCTGAGCATGTTTCGTGGGATGAAAGATGGCGGGAAGGATATACTCGAAAAAACCGGCCACCTAGTGAGAGGGGTTTTGATATTAATAGGTGGACTTGGAATAGAAAAATTAAGCATTGGAAACATCCATTTAATATTGTTGCACCTAGTCGATGGCTAGCAGAATGCGTGCAGGATAGTGTTATTATGCGAGATTGGCCAGTAACTGTCATACCAAATTGTATAGATACTCAGATTTGGCAACCGATTGAGAAAATCCTAGCGCGTAAGCTGCTTGGGCTGCCTACAGAAACCCCTCTAATTGCTTTTGGTACATATGGCGCTAACTCCGAATACCATAAAGGTTTTGACCTTCTTGTTAAGGCACTTAAACATTTAAGTGGACTGACTGAAGGTGCAGAGCTAGTTATCTTTGGGCAGCCTGAACCAAAGAATCCTCCTAAACTTGGTTTTACTGTGCATTTTATGGGACATCTCTATGACGATCTTAGTTTGCGTTTACTCTATAGTGCGGTTGATATATTAGTAGTCCCATCACGAAAAGAAGCATTTGGGCAAACAGCCTCTGAGGCTCAAGCTTGTGGGACCCCTGTGGCAGCATTTAAAATTGGTGGTTTATCGGATATTGTTAAACACAAACATACTGGTTATTTAGCTGACCCTTTTGACACAGAAGATTTAGCAGAAGGAATAAAATGGATTTTGTCTGACCGTACTTCTGGGCGCCTTGGTCAGTTTGCTCGTGAGAGGTCTTTGCAGAAATTTTCATACGAAGTAGTTTCAGCTCAATATCAAGCAGTATATCAAAATTTATTATGAATACTTTTATAAGTAAAATAAGAGTTTTTTGGATATAGAGTTCTCATTAAATTGATATCTTAAATAGTAAAAATTATGGAAAACTTGATAAAAAAAATTAGAGAAAAAAAAGCTATTATTGGAGTATTTGGCTTAGGTTATGTTGGATTGCCTTTAGCACTTCGATACTCAGAAGTTGGCAATTCAGTTATAGGTTTTGATGTTGACTATTCTAAGGTTGAAAAGCTTAATAGTGGCGAAAGTTATATTGGGCATATTTCTTCTTCTAGGGTTCTTGATTCACTGAATAATGGATTTAAATCCACAAGTGATTTTTCCCTTGTCAGGGAAGTTGATGCCCTTATAATTTGCGTTCCAACACCTCTTAATAAGTACCGTGAACCAGATTTGAGTTTTGTTATAAACACTGTCAATAGCATTCTTCCTTATCTTCGAAAAGGGCAAATAATATCTCTAGAAAGCACAACATATCCAGGTACAACTGAAGAGGAGTTGCTTCCTCGCATTCAATCAACAGGCTTAAAAGTTGGGGAAGATCTATTCTTGGTATACTCCCCAGAGAGAGAAGATCCAGGAAACCCTGATTTTGAGACGCACAATATTTCAAAAGTAGTTGGTGGATATTCTCCTGACTGTCTTCAAGTAGGAGAAGCGCTTTACGAACTAGCGATTAACCACGTTGTCCCAGTGAGCTCCATTAAAGCGGCAGAGATGACCAAGCTTTTGGAAAATATTTATCGAGCTGTAAATATTGGTCTAGTGAATGAGATGAAAACTGTCGCTGATAAAATGGGTATAGATATTCATGAAGTTATACGTGCCGCCTCTACAAAACCTTTTGGATTTACTCCATTTTATCCAGGGCCAGGACTTGGGGGTCACTGTATTCCAATTGACCCTTTTTACTTAACTTGGAAGGCGCGTGAATATGACCTTAGTACAAGATTTATTGAACTTGCTGGTGAAGTAAATTCCAACATGCCATATTGGGTCTTAAACAAAGTCATAGGCACACTTAATGATCGTGGAATGTCTCTTAAAGGGGCTAAAATTTTACTGCTTGGGATTGCATACAAGAAAAACGTGGATGATATGCGCGAGTCTCCTGCAGTTAAATTAATGGAGCTTCTTACACACAAAGGTGCGAAAATTCAATATAGTGATCCCCATATCCCTGTTTTTCCAACAATTAGAAAATGTTCTTTTGATCTTTCAAGTGTCAATTTAACTTCAAAAAATATAGCGAAGTATGATTTGCTTTTATTAGTAACTAATCATGACAACTTCGATTATTCAATGATCCAGAAACATGCAAAAGTTATTGTTGATACTCGAGGAGTATATTCAGAATATTATAAGAATGTAATCAAGGCCTGATTTTTATGATTTACGTACTTATTCCTGTATTTAATCGTTTGAAATTAACAAAATCTTGTATTGAGTCTATAAAGAAACATGAAAAAGATATAGACCTAAGTATTATCTTGGTAGATGATGGATCTACTGATGGGACCTCTGAATGGGTTCAAACTTACTATCCTGAAATAACCATTCTTCAAGGAACTGGCTCATTATTTTGGGGGGGTGCGATTCATTATGGAGTTGAATATATTTTAAAAATTTGTAATCCAAATGATTATGTTTTATTAGTTAATAACGATGTTCTTTTAGCTGAGAATACCATTAGAGAATTAGTGAATTTCTCTGAAGAAAAAAATCGACAAGTAGTTGTTGGATCTCTCGCGTTAGATCCTAGCAACAAAGAGAAAGTTATTAAATCTGGCACAGTTGTTAAAAGCTGGTTTTTCAATCGTACAAGTCATATTTTTATGGGACAAAACATTGAAAATGTGTATGGTGAAGAAAGTAAAGAAGTTGATTTCCTTACTGGGAGGTGTTTACTACATCCTGTAGAAGTGTTTCTTATAGCAGGAAATTATGATTCTTATTCATTTAGGCATTATGGGGGAGATGATGAATTTTCCATGCGAGTAAAGAAATTTGGCATTAAAACATATATTTGTACCTCAGCGATAGTTTATATGCAGAAAACATCTTCAAAAAATCTAGGATTTTTTGCTACTTTTTTTAGCATTCAGTCTAGTTCTAATATTATTAATAAGTTGAAATTAAGTTTAAGAGTTGCCCCACCATTAGCTATATTTAGTTTTTTCTTGATTGGAGTAATAAAGTCACTACTTATGGCGATAAAAAATGTTAAGAGATAAAAATAATATTGCGTTGTCTAACATTGGTATATTAAGTTTTTCACTTATATTTGCTTTATTGGTTGGTTCTGGGCTTTATGGGTATGGGGTTGACTATTATTCGGCTTATCATAAATCGAACTTCGTTTGGGGTGGGACTTTTGATTTTATAGGGTATAGGGTTGCGACCCTTACTATCTTCGAAACTCATGTTGGCGTTCACATTACAACTTTCCTTCTTTCATTGTCAGTCGGCCTTCTAATTAGAGAAAACTTAAGATTAAAGCTTAACTACTCCTTAGTATTTTTTACATTGCTCTATCTTATTGTTATTCATACATGGCCTATAATTATGTCTACAAGTAATGCAATGAGACAGGGGCTTTCTATGTCTTTCATATTTCTGGCTTTAATTTCCAGTTCTCGCAAAAACTATGTCTGGTTGGTAATATTTATTATTGTTTCGATCTTTATGCATAAAAGTGGCCTACTATTATCTATGATTGTTTTGTTTGCTACTTATATAAACAATTTGCTAAGGAGTGTTTCATTCAAGAGAAGAAGGGTAATACACTTCTTATTTGGAACACTATTACTTATTACGTTTTATGCTGCCATCTCTTATAATTTTGATACTATTGAGGGCAGTAAAATAATCGAAGGAGATTTTAGGGCTGCATTTGTTTTAATCAGTTTTAGTTATGTGATTCTCTCTTTTGTTCATAAAAGTCTCATAAATGGTCCATATAATTTAACTTTATATTATTATAGTTTTATGTCACCTGCGGTTCTAATGAATGGATTAAATTGGGAGTTTGAGAGATTGGGAATGATGATGCTTATTCCTTATATTTTGGCTATTGGAACAATATTTGATAGGACTTTAAATAAATTTTATCTAATTATCGTATTTCTAGCATTATTGTTGTTAACAATCTATATGGGTATGTATGATTTTGGATTAAATCAAAGTCCTCCTCTAGATATGGAAATACAACAAGGGATAGATGGCTTCATCTGGACTGGTAAAGAATGGTTACCGGATACTCTGTAAGGGTATGCATGATTCATTGCGTTGAATGATATGCGTGTTATTTATCTTCATCAATTTTTTAATACACCAGCGATGTCTGGAGGTGTTCGATCATACGACATAGCAAATTCTTTGGTAAAAAATGGACATACCGTAAATATGGTCACGTCCATGAGAGAGAGAACCTATAAAGATGGATGGAGCTTCACTAATGAAGACGGCATTAATACTCATTGGCTTGCTTTGTCGTATTCAAATAAATTAAATTATTTTAAAAGATTAAAGGCATTTTTTTTCTTTGCATTTTATTCAGCTAAAAAAGGCTCAAGCCTAGAGGGCGATATTGTTTATGCTTCAAGTACTCCTTTGACCATTGCAATTCCAGCGCTTTATATTTCATGGAGAAAGTCAATACCAATGGTGTTTGAAGTTCGAGATCTATGGCCAGAGGTGCCGATTGCCATAGGTGTTTTAAAGAATCCCATTATTAAATATTTAGCTAAAACTTTAGAAAGATATACCTACAAAAAATCAGAAGCAGTAATTGCCTTATCTCAAGGGATGAAAAATGGAGTTATTGATGCCGGTTGTGACGAAAATAAAGTTTTTGTAGTGCCAAATTTTTCCAATAGAGAGTTGTTTAATTCAGAACTAACTGGCGAAAAGTTTCGTATCAAGAGGAAGTGGCTGAAAGATTCACCATTGTTGGTTTATACCGGAACTTTTGGTATGATTAATGGTGTTACATATCTGGTCGATATTGCAGAGCAGTTGCTTTTCTTAAATTCTAATGTAAAGATTTTGCTGCTTGGACATGGAAGTGAGTTTAGTATGGTTAACTCTTACGCTAGAGAAAAAAATGTATTAAATACCAATTTATTTATTGAGCCAAGTATTAAAAAGGAGGAATTACCAGAAGTATTGGCAGCAGCAGATCTGGCAAGTAATATAGTAATCAATGTGCCAGAGTTGTGGAATAATTCTGCAAACAAATTTTTTGATGCACTTGCTAGCGGGACGCCTGTTCTTATTAATGGCAAAGGGTGGCAGGCAGACTTAATAAATAAGACAAAATCTGGAATTGTAACTTACGGTATGTCGTTAGAGCAGTCAGCCAAAAAAATTGATGATTTTTTACATAATAAAAATTTATTGAAAGATACATCTAAGAATGCACTAAATTTATCTAAAGAATGTTTTGATAAAGATAAGCTTGTTAAACAAGTGGAACAAGTTTTGTATTTTTCACTAAACCATAAAGGTATGCAGCCTTCTAAATTAAATTTAAAATGATTAGGTTTAAGTACATTTTTGATCTAATGTTGATTTTTTTAAGTTTGCCATTTACTCTCCCTATTTTTCTGTTTATTGTAATATTGGTATTTGTTAAATCAGATTCTAAAGTATTCTTTAAGCAGGCTCGCCCAGGACTAAATAGAAAGATATTTAATATGTATAAGTTTAAAACAATGACCGATGAGTATGACAAAAATGGCGAACTAAAGTCTGACAGTATTAGATTGACTAAATTTGGAAAATTTTTAAGATCAACAAGTTTAGATGAATTGCCTGGATTATGGAGTGTCTTCAAAGGCGATATGAGTTTGGTAGGCCCTCGCCCATTGTTGATAGAATATCTGCCTTTCTATTCGGAAAAGCAATCTAGGCGCCATGAAGTTAAGCCAGGTATTACAGGTTGGGCACAAGTTAATGGCCGTAATGCAATTAGTTGGGATGAAAAATTTGATTTAGATGTATGGTATGTTGATAATCAATCAGTTTGGTTAGATATAAAAATATTATGTCTGACAGTAAAAAAAGTAATTGCACGCGATGATATTTCACCAGAAGGCTCAGAAATTATGCAAAGGTTTGATGAAAAATAAAATGGTTTCATTATGTTGATTGATGGTTTTTCTCCGTGGCCACTGTTTACTGAAGAAGAGGCTAATGCTGTTCAAGCAGTTTTATTATCTAATAAAACTAATTATTGGACTGGAGATGAATGCAGAAAGTTTGAAAGAGAGTTTGCAGAATTTTCTGATTCGAAATATGCAGTTGCGTTGGGTAATGGAACATTGGCTCTTGATATTGCGTTTAAAGTTTTAAATATTGCTAATGGGGATGAAGTAATTGTCACTTCTCGTACTTTTATTGCTTCGATATCCTCTATTGTAACTGCTGGAGCTGTGCCGGTATTTGCTGATGTAGATTTATCATCCCAAAATATTACTCGTGAATCTATTCGCTCTGTAATTACCGATAAAACGAAAGCAATCGTCTGTGTGCATTTAGCTGGTTGGCCATGTGATATGGATCCGATTATGCAATTATCAAAAGAGCGTGATCTTTTTGTGATCGAAGATTGTGCTCAAGCACATGGTGCAAAATATAAAGGCCGATTTGTTGGATCTATTGGGCATATTGGGGCTTGGTCCTTTTGCCAAGATAAGATAATGACCACAGGTGGTGAAGGTGGCATGGTAACTACTAGTGATGAATCTTTATGGCGAAAGATGTGGGCATACAAAGACCATGGTAAGAGTTATGAGGCTGTTTATGAGCGAGATCATCCTAAAGGGTTTAGGTTTAGATGGATGCACGAATCGTTTGGCACCAACTGGCGTATAACTGCAATGCAAGCTGTAATTGGCAGAATTCAGTTAAAAAGAATGCCAGATTGGCATAGAAAACGCTTGAATAACGCTAACAGTATCTGGAACGCTGCTAAACAATGCAAAGGATTGAGAGTGCCTGATATTCCTGACTATATAGAACATGCAGCTTATAAGTGTTATGTTTTTGTCAAAGGTGATGTTGATCTTCGTGACAAAATGATGATGGAAATCAATGAAAAAGGAGTGCCTTGCTATTCTGGCTCATGTTCAGAGGTATATCTGGAAAAAGCATTCGACAATACTGGATTTAGACCTAAAGAAAGACTTCCGGTTGCCAAAGAACTTGGAGAAACAAGTTTAATGTTTTTAGTTCACCCAACTTTAACTGAGGAAGAAATTCAAAAAACATGTAATGTTTTAACGGAAGTGGCTTTAGCTAATTATGACTGAATTAAAAAAATCATATGAATGCGATAAATTCCTTTTTACGAAACGAACTTAGCTTTTAATAAATTCCCTTATCAACTCTAAAAGCACTTATACTAAACCAACCAAATTAAACTGATTCATATCCTTTGATAAATAAACTCATTAATTTATCACGGCTTCACAAAAAACTTGTAATGTTGTTTGTTGACTCTGTGCTTCTTGTGCTAATACTACTGGCATCGTTTTCAATTCGACTTGATTACTGGTACGTTCCAGAAAATGATGTTATCTGGGCGGTATTAGGTGCACCTATTATTGCTATTCCTATCTTTGTGCGCTTTGGACTTTATCGAGCAATTATTCGTTATATTGGTTTTAAGGCACTGTGGGCTATCGTTCAGGCGGTAACGCTATATGCCTTATTGTGGGGTGTAATTGGCTTTATGGCTTCGATTGAAGGTATACCGCGCTCAGTAATTTTAATTAACTGGCTTTTGGGGGTTATGGTCATAGGTGGCTCACGGATGATTGGGCGCCGGTTCCTCTCAGAGGTTCAGAATAGAAAAAATACCACAGAGTGCAATAATGTGGTGGTTTATGGCGCGGGTTCTGCAGGTAGGCAGTTGTCGATTGCATTAACACAGTCGATTGACTACAATCCGGTGGCTTTTATTGACGATAACAGTGAACTTCATCGTCAATCTATTAATGGCATTGAGGTTGTTTCAAAAGATAATTTAGAGCGCCTAATTAAGAAAAAAAACGTCACCGAAGTATTGATGTCGATTCCCTCATTGTCGCGTTCCCGACGTAATGAAATTATCCTTTTTCTGGAGCCTTATCCGGTGCTTGTACGCTCATTGCCAAGTGTTTCAGAGTTGGCGCAGGGTAAGGTAAAAATTGCCGATCTGAGTGAGGTGAGCGCTAAAGACTTGCTAGGCCGTGATTCTGTTGTTGCCAATAAGGAATTACTGGGCCTTAATATTACCAATAAAGTGGTAATGGTAACCGGTGCTGGCGGCTCTATTGGCGCTGAGCTTTGTCGGCAGATATTATTTTTAAAGCCTCAGGTGTTAATACTATTTGAGCAAAATGAGTTTTCCTTGTACAGTATTAATAAAGAACTCTCACATATCGCTATACCCTATGTTGAGATACTGCCAATCCTGGGCTCTGTCAATAACAGAAAACGTTTAAGCCATATAATGCAGTGTTTTGATGTGCAAACAATTTATCATACAGCAGCCTACAAACATGTACCGATGGTCGAGTTTAACAATGCCGAAGGGGTGAGTAATAATATATTTGGCACCCTTAATTGTGCCCAGGTTGCTATTGATAATGAGGTTGAGACTTTTGTGCTGATTTCAACCGACAAGGCAGTGCGCCCAACCAATACCATGGGTGCAACAAAGCGCTTTGCTGAGATGATATTACAGGCCTTGACACTCAGTAAAAGTCAAACAGAACACAACTCTCAGGACGGTGCTGAAAAGGACTCTGCAGGGCAATACAGCACACGCTTTAGCATGGTGCGATTCGGCAATGTATTGGACTCCAGCGGATCGGTGATACCGCTGTTCAAAGAACAAATTAAAGAGGGCGGGCCGGTTACAGTGACCGATGCTGAAATTCTGCGTTATTTTATGAGTATACCCGAGGCTGTTGAACTGGTTATTCAGGCGGGTGCTATGGCTAAGGGGGGTGATGTGTTTGTGCTTGATATGGGTGAACCTGTGCGTATTGTTGACCTGGCTAAAAAGATGATTCGTTTAAGCGGCCTAGAGGTTAAGGACAAGTTTCACCCGAATGGCGATATTGAGATTGAATTCACCGGGCTGAGGCCAGGTGAAAAGCTTTATGAGGAGTTGCTGATAGGTGGTAATACTTCCGAAACTGACAATCCAAAGATCATGCGCGCAGAGGAAGAGATGTTGGCCTGGGATGATTTAAAGTTAATTATCGATGAGTTGGAAAGGGCTATTGATAGCTGCGATCAGGACAAGCTGCGGCAGTTACTAATAGAAGCTGTACCGGGTTTTAAACCGCAAAGTGAGATTACCGATATTTTGTATGATTCTTAAGCGCTAGGTGATGAGAAATACCCAGGGTTTACATTGCGTATTTTCTGCAGTTGTGTAGCCTTATAAAATCGCACTTGCTCTTGGGTTTAGGTGCGTTTTTTTTTTGCTTGGGTCTAGACAATACCCTGTTGTTTGGCAAAGTAATTGGTGGCCTGCAGATAGCCTGTAATACTTCCACAGTCAAAACGCCTTCCTTTAATCTTATATGCAATAACTTTAGCCTGTTTAGCTTGAACAAGTAGAGCATCAGTGATTTGAATTTCACCATTCTTGTCAGGTTCGATGTTTTTGAGAATGTTAAAAATATCGGGAGTAAGGATATAGCGGCCAATGATTGCCATATTGCTCGGTGCATTCTTCTGTTCAGGCTTTTCTACCATACCAGTAACTTGATATGTATTGTTTGAATTATCGACTAGATTACCAGCAATAATTCCATATTTGTGGGTTTGGTTCATTTTCACTTCTTCTATAGCCACAATAGAACACTGGTATTGGTTATATATTTCAATCATTTGTGAAATCACGCCATTTTCATCACAATCACATAGATCATCTGCCAAAACTACAGCAAAAGGTTCATCTCCAATAAGAGGTTCGCCGGTAAGAATAGCGTGACCCAATCCTAACATTTGTTTCTGACGAACATAGGTAAAGGTGGATTTCTTAATTACCTCATTGACTTCTTTTAGGTAGTGCTCTTTTGAAGTGCCACTTAATTGTGATTCAAGTTCATACGCATTATCAAAGTGATCTTCAATTGCCCTCTTACCTCTACCAGTGATAATAGCCATGTTAGTTATGCCGGCAGACAGAGCTTCTTCCACCCCATATTGCATTAAAGGTTTAGTGAGTATTGGAAGCATTTCTTTGGGTACTGCTTTGGTGGCAGGTAAAAAACGGGTTCCATAACCAGCTGCAGGGAAAAGACATTTTTTAATCATTATTGTTTGTATGCTGAAACCTCAATAATCTTATTTTCATCATTAAATTTTATAATGTCTATGACTTTAAGTGTTTCTTCATTATTAATAATTATTTCAATTAAGCAAATTGCGACTAATTCGTCCAAATAAAGATTGTTTAAAGTTACTGAAATACTTTCAACAGAATCAAAAATATTTTTATTTGCATCTATAACCTGTTTTTTTCCTTTCGCAAGTATATCCCAATCTTGCAAAATAACATCATCTGAAAATAAATTTTTTAATCCTTTAATATCTTTATTAGAAAATATTTCAAAGTAAGTTTTAACTAAATTTTCCATTCAATTCCAATTAGTAAATACGAGAATTTTTTTGAATAAATGAAGGTGATCCGTCACATTTTATATCTTTACCAGCTTTAATCGTTCCTCCTCCATACTCTTGTTTTTTACGATAAGCAGATAAACATATTTTAGTTCCAGAAATTGCTGCAAAATTAACTTCTATTACTGAGCTATCTTTAGAAACTATGCCATAGCGTGCTTCATTCAAAATGATGTTACCAATTTCTACTTTAGCACCTTCACCCGCTGATAATCCTTTATCTACACAATTTGCTAGTTTAGTCTCTTGAAAGAAATATAATCCAGAAGATAAATCTAAACAATCATTTCCTGCATATGCAACATGCGATTTCTCAAAGATTAATTGTGAAAAATCTGCATCAATAGCATCAGATTTTGCATTAAGAACAATCAAACTATTAAGATTTCCGTTGGATCTTACAAAATGAACTGCATCTTCACACTCTGATTTTCCCAATTTTACATTCATATTGACTAACTTTATGTCATTGAAAGTCACGCAGCCCGTCAGACCAAATTCAGACGCTCTATTGCCTTCATGATTAATATAACCTAGATTAGCATCTTCTTCAACAACTAAACTCCAATTAAAAAGTGTTCCACCAGATATTTTTATTTGAGCAGTTTGGTTATTTCTATTTATGCGTCTGATAAAAATACTTTTTTTAGACTTATCAATTATTGGCTTTATATTCGAAGTATGCTCTAGAACTGCTCCATTATCTCCTATAGTGACTGAATTTTTTTGGAGTGGTGAGAAGTAAGGTTGATTTTTTGCCTTTTTATCAAATCCATGTAAGAATAAACCATCATTAAGATTTTGAGGATAGAATGGGTAATCTTCAGTAAAAAATGAATTGTTCACTTTTTCCAATTTACATTGAAAGTAATCATCCTTAATTAAACATGTTTTTAACTCGTCTGTATTATGCTTCCAGAAAAATTTGATTTCGCGTCCAATTATATTGACAGCTTTCTTAAGGTAGGCTTTCCAACTGAATTCATCAAGTAGTTCTTTACGTTCCTTATAATTAATCGATGTATCAGCTTTTTCTAAAAAAATAACAGCATCATTAATAAAGTTACTAATTTTATTACTTTTCATGCTCACGCCACGATCTTTAAGTAAAGATGATAGTTCTTTTACATCTAATTTTTTCAATTGATTTAATATAAACTTTTTATGCTTTTCTGAAAATTTAAAATTAATATCGATTTTTTCGTCATCATTATGGTGACCATCGTAGTATATTGGGTACATTTCACGTGATATTTGATCATAGGCAATACGATGATCATCCAAGGTCAATCCAGCAGCATTTTTTAGAGCAAAGTTAAGTAAATGAAAATATATAAATCTATTTTGACTATTTTTTGGTAAAAAATCTATCGCTAAAGGTAGGTTATAATGAGGTGTATCAACTAATGAAAGTTTACTTGTGTTCAGATATACTGGACTTATTAAATCTAACAAGTCTCTACTAATTCTATTAACATTTCCATTTGTAATTAATTTTGTGTTTATAATTCTTGGGTTTGTGAGAGGAGCATAGCCTTCATCTCCTTCAATAATAATTCCATCATGTAAATTATTGGTTTCAAGTAACTCTTTTGAAATATCTTCTTGAAATAATGCTTGATAAATTTGTCCACCAATTTGTACATTAACCATCGCAGTTTCAGGTGCAATAAATCCTATTTTATTGTGTATAAGTACGTTTAATACTTCGTATTTCCCATTCCGAACTGTTGGATTGAACAATTTAAACTTGGTAATGTTTCCAATTCTTCCATCATTAAGTTTTACTTTGATAGAGTGAGGAATAGACCCAGACCTTCCAACGTGATTAATTAGGTCTCCAGTCAACCTGTACCTTGCACTAAACTTGCATTGAGAATTATTGAATTGAACTTCGGCATTTGAGTATTTTGACCATTTTCTACTGCTCTGATTGCCAACAAGAGGTTTCGTTTTAGCCTTTATTAAGATATTTTTGAGATATTTATTTTCATTTAAATTTATTTTTATAAATTTAACTTGCTTTAGCCATTTATTCGAGATAAAGTCTGAATTAATTTCTTCACACTCTGGTTCGATATTTGGAATATCAGTTATTATTTTCTGAAATTCAGAGTTGGATAGGAATTGACTTTTCTCAATATTTATTTGGGCATAGACTGAAGAAACACTGATCGATACTGAAATTAAAAAACCACAAGTCAATAAAAATGAATTTATAACTAATTTAGTCACAATACTTATTTAATTAGAATCTCTCAAAACACAACAAGCCACGTGAGTATTTTGAAAACCTTTCAGTCGGTTGTGTAATAATACTTTTGATGTAATCATCGCTACAGTCAATAGGCGTTTTCACTTCCATGACAGTCTCATTTTCTTTTCTAATAACCTCAGAGCTATATTTAAGATATCTATAAGAAATATTCCGATCAAAGGTGATACGCAATAATTTGAAGCTGAAGTACTGACGTTCATAACTTACTAGCAAGGATGGTTTTAAGATACCATATGAGCTATCAAAGTATTGTGAATTAAGTACATCGTCGAGATGTTTCAACTTAGGGTTTTTTTTTAGTGACTTGAAACGCCCTTCAATTGAAGAAGTTTTTATTTCTTTTGTGAAACTCATGACCTTGTCATACCACCTTATTCTTATTTTTTTTCTGGGCATAACCCCTTCTTCTGATTCATGAAATAGTGTCAGGTTATCATTATCAAAATAACAACTATTGATTACTCTAGATGGGTATAACTCTTTCATGCCAAGTGATAATAGGTGGTCTTTTATTTTAACCATATCACTATAAGAAAGTCGAAACTTATCTTCTTTTCTAAAGCCCATGATTTATAAAAAATCTAAAGTTGTTAAAAACAAAAGGGTGTTTCATTGTTATATTAGTCCTCAACTAGAAATCAATATGATTCAAAAAGTTTTTTTCCACTTAAGCTCTAAAGCTAAAAATTTAATCTATTTATTGAGTTGATAGCTAATTATATTATCATCATCTTTGAAACTTTCTTGGAGAATCAGAAGATCTTCAAATCTTTTTGCATTTAAGATATATTGAAAATTTTCTTTTGAAACACGTTTAAGCATTAGATACTGACTTTTATCAAGTAGAGAATCATGCTTTGAAGTTAATATATCAAGTGTACTTAATGCATTTCCTTCTGAGAATGACGCTATAAAAAATGGTTTTCCAAAAAGATTGAGTGAGATATAGTGAATAAAAACAAGAGTTATTGTTGCAAGGATTATTGATCCACCTAAAAACATTAACCATAACAAGCTAACTGATGCTGCAATACCCATTGTGATAGCACCAAAGTATACTGATAGCTCAAAAGGAGAACGTACTGGATGTCTAAATCGAACTATGGACAGAGCGCCAACCATTCCAAGTGAAAGAGCAATATTGCCTGTAATAACATTAGTTATAACATAAGTTAAAAGTGGCAACAAAACCAAAGTAGAGGTGTGAGCAGAGGTTGTGATCCATCTCTGGCCTAAAGCCTGAAGTAAAAGCCTTATAGATATTGACATTGTAATCATTAATCCAACCGCGATTAGTTTGTCGATGTGTAGAAATAGAATGTCCATTTTAAATATCTTTAATTTCTGTATTTTTGATTAATTATAATAGTAGTATTGATAAGTATATCAAAATAGACCACAATATATAAAAAAAACAATTCAGTATGTTTCTACTTGTTTTTATATCTGCAAATATTAATGCAGAGATATCAGGTGTTAATATTCGTAATCTTACACAACTCTATAATAATCAGATTTCAAAAGTACTTGTTGGGAATAAACTATTTAGCCATATTCAAAAAAAGAAATTAAGAGCTATTGTATGCCATATTCATGAAGATTAGAGTGACATTGGCCACCTAGAAGAATATAATAACGCTAATATTATTTAAGAATTAATGATTTCTAAAAGAATAAAAGAAATCTAAGATTGGGTTAACTTTTAATAATTATTTTTTATGAAGAATGCTATTTCAGAAATTATAAATAGTACTAAAAATAATCTAATAATTCGATTGCAGTTACTATTAATATTTGTAGAGAGTTAGTGTATTTTGATAATTATTTTTTGAGAGCAATAAAAAAAGAATGACTGAAATACAAGAATATGCATACAATCTCAAGGGAAGTGACGTAAAAATTGAGCTTAATTTTTCGGAGGATGTTTTTTATCCAACAGGTACTACTAAGGCTTTAATTGATGCAGTGGAGAAAAGATTAGATAGTCCAGGAAAGTTACTCGATTTGGGCTGTGGAAGTGGAGTTTTGGGAATCGTTTTAGAAAAGTTAGGTCTCATTAATAATAGTCTTTATGCATCTGATTTGAGTCAAGGTGCTGTGGATTGTTCAATTAAAAATGCAAAAATGCATAAAATTCCTCATGATGTTAGGGTAGGTTCCTTATTTGAACCATGGATTAACGAAAAGTTTGACTATATCGTTAATGATGTTTCTGGGGTAGCTGCTGAAGTTGCAATACTTTCACCCTGGTTCAAAAATGTTCCTTGCGCATCAGGTGCTGATGGAACCGATTTAGTCGTTAAAGTTTTGTCAGAAGCCCCAAACTATTTATCAAAAGGCGGACAATTTTTTTTTCCAGTTATATCTTTTTCTAAAGTAGATAATATACTTTCTGCAGCAAATAAATCTTTTTCAAATGTTGAAAGGCTGACACATAATCAATGGCCTCTTCCTGATGATATGAAAATTCATACTGATAAGTTATATGAACTAAAAGAAAAAGGCCACATCGAGTTTGAGGAAAAATTTGGAATGATTATTTGGTATACGGATATTTATGTGGGTTCAAATAACTAGGAAATAGATTATGAAAGTAGATATTGAAACGATTGAATATTATTTGCCAGAGAGAGTTGAGGATAATGACTTATTAGAAGAAGAGAATCCAGACTGGAGGATGAGTGATTTAGTTAAAAAAACTGGCGTACTTAAAAGATACATTTCTGATAAAAATCAAACCTCTGTAGATATGGCTGTTATTGCAGCAGAAAAAATATTTCAAAATGGTGTCGATAGGCATGAAATAGATTTTGTAGTTTTAGTAACTCAATCTCCAGATTATTTATTACCAACATCCGCTTGCCTAATACAAGATAAATTGAATTTAAAAAAAGAATGTATGGCCTTTGATATTAATCTAGGTTGTTCTGGATATATCTATGGCCTATCAGTATGTTCTGGTTTAATTGAGACAGGTGTTGCAAAGAAAGGGTTATTGATATGTAGCGAAACGTACACAAAATTTATTGATAAGAGCGATAGAACTTGCAGACCTTTGTTTGGAGATGGTGCCGCAGCAACACTTTTAACAGCCTGTGTTAATGATAAACTGGGGCCTTTTACATTTGGAACAGATGGGTCGGGTTATGATAATCTAATTCTTAGAGGGAGTGGGTCAAGAGTTGAAAACGATTCAAATGCGATTAATAATTTATTTATGGAAGGAGCAAAAGTATTTATGTTTACAATGGACATGGTGCCGAAATCAGTTGAAGGTATGTTGAAAAAAGTAGATTTATCTATTGATGAAATTGATTTATTTGTGTTTCACCAAGCTAGTAAACTGGTTATTGATAATATCACAAGACGTCTAGACTTGCCCGAGGAAAAAGTATTTCGAAATTATCAAGATATAGGAAATACCGTATCGGCATCAATTCCTATTGCGTTGAAAGATGCTGAAGATAAAAAAGTTTTAAAAAGGGGAGATAAAGTAATGTTAACGGGTTTTGGCGTGGGGTTCTCTTGGGGCAGCTGTTTATTAGAATGGTAGTTATTTTATGATTATATTAACAGGTTCTACTGGTGGAATAGGAGAAAGTATTATCCAGCCTCTTTCTGAGCTAGATGATGTAATTGCTACTTACAATAATACTAAACCCAGTGATAATAAAAAATCAGGCATTAGTTATAAAAAACTAAATTTAAAAGATAAGGATGAAATAACTAACTTTTCAATTGATAATAAGGATAAATTATCGAATATAACTCTAATTCATTTTGCTGTTCAAAGTATTGATGGATTAGTGGCAAATTACAAAGAATCATCGTGGGATTCAGTAATGGATATCAATTTAAAAGGTAATTTTCTCTTGACACAGTCTTTAATTCCAACAATGATAGCAGATCAATTTGGCAGGATAGTTCATATTTCCTCTGTTGTAGGGCAGAATGGAAAAACTGGAACGCTTGCATATGCAGTTAGTAAAACAGGGTTATTGGGAATGTCTAAGGTGTTAGCAAAAGAGTACGGAAGGTTTAATATTACTTCAAACATTCTAAACTTGGGATATTTTAATGTTGGCTTGATAAATAGCTTAGCTGAAGATAAGCTAAAACAAATTGAAGATCAGATCCCTTCAAAAAAATTAGGAGAGGTAAGTAATATCGTCAATGCCATCCGATTTATAATGAAATCTGATTATGTTAATGGTTCAGTCATTAATATCGACGGTGGGATTTAAAAAAAAATAGGAGATAATAGTGCTAGAAAATACAGAAGAAGATGTCATCAGAGTAATCCAAGAAGCATTAGAGTTGTCTGATGGTGTAATTTCTATAGAAAGTGTAGCGAATGAAATTCCAGATTGGGACTCTTTGGGACATTTAGCGATATTATCGAATTTGGATAAACATTTCGAGGGTCAAGTTGCTAGTATCCAAGAGCTTGCATCAGTTGATAACATTAAAGATCTTATTAAAATTCTTCATGATAACTCTCTTATTTAATCATTTTTTTACTATTTCATTTTTTGTTATTTTTCAATTGTCATAGTTATGAAAAAAGACGATTTCAAATATTGTTCTGAGAGTGCGACGTACTTTTCAAATACGATATTTATTAACCCTAAAAATATAGAATTAAATGAAAATGTTCTTATTGATGATTTTGTTTTTTTTAACGGAGGAAAGAAAAGTGTTGTTTCAAACAATGTTCATATTGCTGCATTCACCTCAATTGTTGGCGGAGGTTCGCTTCATTTAGATAGTTTTTCTGGTATTTCTGGAGGATGTCGGCTCATAACAGCTGTAGATGACTTTATGGGTGAATATTTAACAAACCCTACCGTTCCTATTGAATATAGAAAAGTGAATGTGGGTTTCGTTAATATTGGAAAGCATGCCTTAGTAGGAAGTAACTGTGTAGTATTGCCAAATTTATCTATTGGTGATGGTACTATTGTTGCAGCTGGTTCCATTGTTAATGAGAATCTCGACAGTTGGTCTATATATAGTGGTGCTCATCCAATCAAAAAAATAACAGAGATTGATCCTTGTAAAAAATTAAAAAAAGAAATACAATATCTCATGGAAAAATATTCACAAAAAGAGCTTTGGGTTGAAAATCGAATTTCTGAGATTGAAGATTTTTTGAGTTCTCATTAGCATTTATTATTTGGATTTATTTTGAGAAACATTGGCTTTTTTACATCAACTAGAGCTGAGTTTGGTATCTTATCAGCTCTAATTAGAGAAGTTGAAAAATCCAAGAAATTAAATTCTAAGCTTTTCTTTGGAGGAATGCATCTCAAAGAGGTCATATCTTTAATATCAAATTCAAACTACCAATAGTCAATGATGATATTGAATATAAGAATGATAAGAAAAAGTCAGAAGGTTATTCAATTATTAATTTTCTTCACGAAGGTATAGCTTTCTTATAATTAAAAATATAATAGAACCAAATAACCCAACTGATAATCCTAGAAGCACAATCAATTTTTTATTAGGTTTGATAGGTTGAAATGGTACATGAGAAGCCTGATTTATTTGAACTAGATTAGACTTGTCTCGTATTGCAAATGCTAAACTTTTAACTGATTTAAATTTTAAAGCTTGAATTTCAAGTTTATGATATTGAGCAGTAATTTCTGAGTTGAGTTGTTTTGATTCTAAAATTTCAATTTCTTTTGATAGCGCTTCTGAGCCATATGAATACCATTTTGGAACATCCGCCTCTGTATAAGGAAAAAGATTTAAATTAGATACACCAGAGCTATCTGAATTATTATTTTCTTTCATTAATTCAACCATCTCATCATTAAAAATATTTACATTAGATCCACCAGAGGTATCTATATTTTCAAAGTTATTTTCATTAATATCTAGCGCTTCAGCCACTTCTAATAAATAATTCAAGTCTGAAAGGTTTCTTTCTATATCTCTTTTTTTCTCTTCTAATAAAATTTTCTTTCTTACCTCAATTTCATCAAGTTTCCTATCTATTTCATCTACAATAGATACAGAATGATTTTTGTAAATACTTTTACTTACGTCTTGAACTAGAGTATTTATATAATTTGAAATAAGGACAGGGTCTCTGCCTACTATAGATAATTCAAAAGGAGATTCTATCAGAGTCTCGAATTCGGCATGTATTATTGCTTCCTTTTGTTTTACTGATATAGTTTTGAGAAAGTTATAAATACTAATATCATTGCTTATACTATCCTCTTTATTAGCGAGTAACAAGGCACTAAAATTATAATTAGAATCCAAAAGAACTTCTTTTTGCTTTTCAAATGACGTTAAGCTTTCTAAGAATTTAGAATAAATTAATTCCTTAATAGATGTATCTTTAGTTGCATCTACAATATCTTTTGAAATAGTAAGAGTATCGTTATCCAAAATTGTAAAACGCTTAAAATCAAGTAATGTCTGAGCACTTGGAGAAATAAATGAAGTTTTTGCTTGGTAGAGGGGTGGTAACATCAGAGCGTAAACGACGGATGCAATTGTTATAAGAGCTGTAAAACCAAAAATAATATTTTTGCCATCTATTAAAGTATGGAGAATTTGTTTAAGGTCAATTTCACTAGAAGTGGTAGATTTTTTAATTTCTGTTGACATTCGCATCTGGCCTTTAAGAAAAACCTATTTTATCAAAATTACATATGTCAGCCTCATAAATATGTAAAAGATTTATTAATACTTAACCAAATGTATTTAAAGTAAAAAATATTTATTAAATAATAACCGATATTATTAATATAATTTATCAAAATAAAAAACCTTTTTTTATGTTAGCTAAAATTAACCCAACGAAAGTTTTTCAATATTTATTAATAACGTTAGCGTTTGTACTTCCTTTGTCTGTTGTAGCTGGCAATCTAATAATTGCCCTTATTTTGTTAGTTTGGTTTTCATCAGGTGACTTTACTACAAAATTAAATGACATCAAACAGAGTAAGATATTAGTCGCATCAATTGTATTTTTTTTACTTCATTTGGTAGGCTTAGCCTGGACAGATAATCTTTTATGGGGGCTAACTATTGTAAAAAAAATGTGGTATTTTTTACTATTATTACCTATTCTTTATACTATTGTTCGAAAAGAATATATTAATTATTATATTAATTCATTTTTAATTGCAATTTTCATTTCAGTGGTTCTATCCTACCTTGTTTGGTTTGAAATTATGGAGCCTTTTAAAAATGCTACAGTCTCGAATCCAACTCCTTTCATGAGTCACATTTCCTACAATCCAATCCTTGCTTTTGCAATTTATATAGTGGGCCATAAAATATTGTTTAAGAGTGACTTAAATAAGTTATGGTTATTTGTATATAGTCTGTTTTTCTTTGCTATGAGTATTAATATGTTTATTACTTCCGGCAGGGCTGGGCAAGTAGCATATTTTTTATTAGTAGGAATTCTAATTTTCCAGTACTTTACTTTACAAAGAGTTAAACAAATTATTGTTACTTTATTAATTATCCCCATAATTTTTACAAGTGCATATTATGTAAGTGATATTTTTCATGATAGAGTAAATATCGCATACAAGAACTTAGTATCTTTTGATAAAAATTCTTCAGTTGGTCGAAGAATGTCATTAGCTTTAAACTCATTTGAGTTAATTAAAGTGAGTCCTGTTTTTGGTGTTGGGACAGGAGATTTTCCAAATGAATACTTTAAAGTTAATGAAAAAAATATACACAAATTATTAATTAAAGAGAGGCCTCATAATCCACATAATATGTATTTACTTATTCTAGCCCAATTGGGATTAACTGGTTTAATCAGTATGCTATCAATCTTTTATTACCAATTTAAATTTTCTTTTAATATATCTAATAAGCTAAGAAGTGATATAGGCTTTGCTTTGCCTTCAATGTTTATTGTTATAATGCTGAGTGATAGTTACCTTTTAGGACATTACACATCTTTGCTTTTTGTATTTTTTAGTTCATTTATATACAAAGACTTCAAAAGGCTTGTTTAGTTAGTTGGCTTTTTTTAATAAAACAATATAATTAGATATAATGCTAATTTTTTAAAGATTAAATTGAACCAAATGTTATATATATCAAATAAATGACTACTAAACTACTTCTAAAGAATATTGATATTTTTGTTTTTGACTTTGATGGTGTTATGACAAATAATCAGGTTTATATCGATCAAAATGGCAATGAGCATGTATCTTGTAGTCGTTCTGACGGCCTTGCATTTGATGTTCTCAGGGTATTAAAAAAACCAGCCTATATTTTATCAACCGAAGAAAATTCAGTTGTTACAGCACGAGCAAAAAAACTTAAAATTACTGCAATTCAAGGCTGTAATGATAAGGTCAGTGCACTTAAAAACTTGGCCAAATTGGAAAGGCTAGATTTGAATAGAATGCTTTATATTGGTAATGATTTAAATGACTATAATGTTATGAAAATATGTGGCTATAGTGCCTGTCCAGCAGACAGCCATGAAAAAATCAAAAAAATCTCTACTGTAACTTTAAATAGTATAGGTGGACAGGGCGTTATACGAGAATTAGTTGAAGATGTTTTAGAGGTTGACTTTATGAAAATTCTTTACAAATAAAAAAAGGAGCTGTTTGTGTCAATATTTATAGTTGCAGAGGTTGGGATAAATCACAATGGAGATATGTCTATTTGTAAGAAATTGATAGACATTGCTGTAAATGCTGGCGCTGATGCCGTGAAATTTCAAAAGCGAAATATAGATAAGGTTTATACACAAGATTTTCTAAGTTCGCCAAGAGAGAGTCCATGGGGTTCATCTCAGCGTGATCAGAAAATAGGCATTGAGTTTGATTATAATGAATATGTTGAAATTGATAGATATTGCAAAGAGAAAAACATTGAATGGTTTGCATCTGCTTGGGATTTAGATAGTCAGATTTTTCTTCAAGATTTTAATTGTAATTTTAATAAAGTTGCTTCTGCAATGATAGTTTTTGAAGAATTATTAGAGGTAATATCATTAGAAAAAAAACATACTTTTATTTCTACTGGAATGTCAACTTTAAAAGATATAGATAATGCAGTAGAAATATTTAAAAAAAATAAATGCTCGTTTGAATTGATGCATACTCATTCTACGTATCCAATGAGTCCAGATGATGCGAATTTAAATTGCATAAATACTCTTAAAAATAGATTTAACTGTAATGTTGGCTATAGTGGTCATGAAGCTGGCCTTGCAATTTCTTTTGCTGCTGCAGCGATGAGTATCTCATCTCTAGAAAGGCATATTACATTAGACCGATCGATGTATGGGTCTGATCAGTCTGCATCTGTAGAGCCTGCAGGGTTCAAAAATCTTGTTGGTGCTTGTAGAAAAATTGAATTAGCAATGGGTGATGGTAAAAAACTTTTTTCTGAGAAAGAGAAAGCTATTGCTGATAAATTAAGAGCACATTTATACTAAATGAAAAATCTAGCTATTATTGTTGCAAGAAAAGGCAGCAAAAGAATTGAAGGTAAAAATACGCGTCTTTTTAATGGAAAACCACTATTTGTTTGGCAAATTGAGTTTGCTTTATCCTTCAAAAATATTGATCAGGTAGTTCTTTCTACAAATGATGAAGAATGTATAAAAATTGCAAATTCTTTTAATGATTTAATAATTATCAAAAGACCTTTAGAGTTATCTTTAGACAACAGCATAGTTGAAGATGCACTTATTTTTACTATCAATGAGTTGGAAAAAAAATCTTTATTTTATGAAAATATTATTTTGCTTCAGCCGACTAATCCTTGTTTAAACAAAGACTATTTAGATAAGGGATTAGAGATGATAGAATCAGATAAGTTTAGTTCAATTCAAACATATTATGAAAATCGAGTTTTTCTTTTAGAGGATGAAAACATCTATGATAGGCCTCCTACTCAAAAGGTCGAGCCTAAGAAAATAGAAAGTGGGCTATTTTGGATTTTTAAAATACAGAAGTTTAAAAAAATAAAAAATAGATTAATTGAACCAATAGGTCGTATTAAGATTGAAGAAAAAGATAATGTTGATATTGATCATTGGCATAATTTTTTAGATGCTGAAAATAAACTAAAACTTCAAATGAAAGATAAGCAAGGTCTTTATTATAAAAAACGAAGCCTGCCTAAATCCTCTTTCGAGGGATACCATGCTGAGAATATAGATCCAGATGGCAAAGTAAGAAAGATTTATGAGGAAAAGCCTCACAAAGTTGAGTTTTTCAAAAATGAAATTAATTTTATTAATAATCTCAATTTTCAGGGATTAAGTAGACCTAAATTTTTAGATTTGGGTTGTGGAACAGGTTTTGTTTCTTCAGAGTTAAATGATAGTTATGAAAAATTTGGTCTTGAAGTTGCCAATGATACTGCCAATTTTGCTAAAAAGTATTTTAGTCATATGCAAGTTGGTTACTTAGACGAACATAGTTATGAAGATAACTTTTTTGATGTCATTATGTGTTTACATGTTGTTGAGCATGTTGAAAATCCAGTAGATTTAATGAAAAATATTTTCAGAATTTTGAAGCCAAATGGCTATCTTATTTTAGCTACTCCTAATTTTGATGGAGCAATGGCAAGAAGATACAAAGATAATTTTAGGTTGCTTCATGATCAAACACATATTAGTCTCTTTTCAGACATCTCTCTTAAAGATTTAACTGAAGATGTCGGTTTTTTTGTAGATTATATTGATTATCCTTATTTTGAAACAAAGTACTTTAATACAGAAGAATTAGAAAAAATATTCAATTTAGATATAATTTCCCCACCTTTCTATGGCAATATTTTCACAATCTATGCAAGAAAAAAATAATATTTTTTTTAGAATATTCTTGTATTTAACATATTAATTCAATTATGAGAAGTGACCAAGTATGTTTAATATGTGGTAACAATACATTTGAAATATACTCTTATAATAATCATAATCGAAATATAAGCCTTTGGCTTAAAGCCCTAGTAGGTTTATTTTTATATCATATATCTAAAACGTTAAAATTTTCTTATTATCAAAGATTTATTTTTGCAAAACCAATGTCTATAAGTCGTTGCAAAGAATGCAAACATGGATCGCTCATTGATAAAATAACAAATGATGATTTAAATTCCTATTATCTACATAAATTTTGGAATACTGTTGGCTTGGTAATGCCAAATGAAAATATTAGAGCAGAAGGCCAGTATAAATACGTTAATGATTATTTGAAAGATGATGAATTAAGTGTTCTTGAGATTGGTGCTGGATCTGCTGCAATGTTAATCCTGTTAAAGAAAAATAATCAAAATGCAATTGTTGATGTTATAGAGCCTGGAGAGCAATGGACAGATCATTATCAGAAGCATAATATTAATAGAGTGTCAAGTTTTTTCCCTTGGGAGTCACCGATATTATATGACTACATTCATACTTCGCACTGGTTGGAGCATGTGGTGGATCTAAATTCTGTTATTATTTCAATTAAAAGCATATTAAAAAAAAATAGCTATATTTATATTGAAGTACCAAATACTAACCCTGAATACTGGAATGTTGATATAAAAGATGTTCCTCATATTAATTTCTTTTCAATAAAATCACTTCAAATTGTAATGTCAAAACATGGATTTATGCCAGTAAAAATTGGGGAGTATGGATATACTAATATCGAGTTTTTTGATTCAGTAGTTAAAGGTGAAAAACTGTCAAAATTTGTCATTGATGATGCTGAAAAATCTATCAGTAAATCTCTAGAAAGAAAAGATGGCAATATAATTAGATCTCTTTTTAAATTGATCTGATGTTTAAAATGAGAGCTTCTAAATTTCTTAGAAAGCTTTTTTGGATTGACGTTTGGAATATTGGTATTGTTTCAGTGACTCCTAAAAGTATAATTGAAAAAAAATATCTTCCTGAGCCTATTTGGCTTTCAAAAAATCGTGCTTTTAAGTTTAAAGCAGACCCATTTTTTATAACACTAAATAACAAATTACATATTCTTTATGAAGACTTTAATTTTCTTTTTCCCAAAGGAAAGATTAATCTTATGGATCTTAATGGCAATATAGTTAAAAAAAATATTTTTTCAGAAAGCTTTCATTTATCTTATCCTTTTACTTTTAAAGATGGCGATAAACAATATGTCATTCCAGAATCAGCAGAATCAGGCAATATTTCAATATACCAATTAAATAGTGAAGACTTTAGCGTTAAAGACAAAAAGATATTAATTGACGACTTCTCAGGTGTTGATAATACATTGTTTAAGTTTGGCGAAATTTTTTGGATTTTTTGTACAAATGGCGCTAAAGATGATTGTGAACAACTTTACGCATGGCATTCTAAATCTCTATTTTCAGAGTGGGCTCCACATGTTAAAAATCCAATAAAAGTTTCAAAACGAAGTGCTCGGCCTGGTGGCCGCCCTTTCTTTTTAGGAGGCTCTCTATATCGACCATCACAAAATTGCGAAAATCACTATGGAAAGTCGATTATCATTAATAAAATTATTCAATTAACGCCAGAAAAGTTTGACGAATGTGAAGAATTAGAGCTTAAACCATCTCCGGATTCTTCATACTCGTTTGGTATGCATCATATTGATATGTATGATAATTTAGCAATTGTAGATTCTAAAGCTAGTAGGTTTAGTTTAATTGCACTTCCCCTGAAAATCTTGCAGAGATTTTTTATAGGGTATAGAAAGATGATAACCAAATATACAATTTAGTTGAAAAATATAACTTTTAATATGAGTAATTAATTGAATAGCATTGAACTTAATTATGAGATTTTTGAGGATTTTGATACTTTAAAGGATATTTGGCTTTCTTTAGAGAAAGTTGCTGATATAGAAGTTTTTAACTCTTTTTATTGGTGTAAATCCTGGTGTCATAGTTATGGGTTAACTAGTTCTATAAATTTAAAAATTATTGTTATTTATTCTGGTGCTCAGCCTGTTTCTATTTTTCCACTGTGCATTAGAAATTCAGGCTTTACTTCTATATTAGAATTTATTGGGGAGCCTTTTAATGACTATAATGCGCCTTTAATTAACTCTGATAGAATTAAAGTTGATTATCTAATTGAGTATTTATTTAACTCTATAATTCCAACTATTAAATACGATTTATTGCTTTTTTTGAAGCAAACAAATTGGCTTCCCAAAAAATATTATTCTTATTTTTCAAGAGTTCAGAAAGATAATAGCGGGCATTCTATTGTTATCAATGAGAGTTGGAAGGATTTTTATGAAAGTCACTTTAATAGAAAAAGTCGTTATAAAAATCGTAGGCTGTTGAATATTTTGCAAAAAAATGGCGATATTAAATTTGAATCAGAGAAACATTTTGGTTTGGAAGATACTTTGAATATTTTAATGAAGTATAAGTCTGAATCTTATCAGAGATTAAATGTTACTGATTTTTTCAAATTTAATAAAAATGCTGATAACTACTTAGAATTCATAAAAGAACTCTATTACTGCGGCTATGTTGATATAAAGTGTTTATTATTTAATGATGAAATAATTGCTGTTCATTGTGGGTTTATCTATAAAGATTGCTTCTATTACATAATGCCTTCCTATGACTTTAGTTATAAACAGTTTTCACCAGGAAAAGTGCTATTAAATAATTTGATTGAATGTGCTTTTAATGAAAATTTAGGTAGATTTGATTTTACGATTGGAGATGAGCCTTATAAAAAAGAATGGTTCAATCGAGAGACTTCTATCCTTACTCATATAAAATTTAGAACATTTTATGGGTTTATATCGTATGTATACTATTTATCTAGAACTAGACTTGCAAAGAGCAAACTGCTAAGAAAGATATATGCGTTTAGAATGTAATTATGATTAATATTATTAAAGAGACTTTTTTTATTCTGAATAGAAGTCCTAGAAATATCTTTTTTATGTCTACTCTGTTCTTTATTGGTGCAATTATTGAGGTTATATCAATAATATTGCTTGTCAAGTATCTTGCTTTATTAATTGATCTTTCGGATGATCACTTGATAGTTGATTTTGTTCGTAATTTTCTTCCAAATCTTGAACAAAAAGACATAATTTTTTATACTGGGATTTTCCTTATCTTAATTTTTGCTTTAAAGGCAGTAACAACCTTCCTTATACAAAAATCTATTCTTAAATATTCATTTAAATCAACATCAACCTTAATCAATAGACTTTTTGATTCATATGTAATAAATGGAAAATCCGATTCATTGGTATTAAGCTCAGCAATTCAAAATGTTACCAGTCATGTTTTCACTTTTATTAACCAAGGTCTTATATCAATACTCAAGATATTTTCTGAGCTATTTTTTCTCGTATTTATTTCGGCTGTTTTAATAAGCCAAAGTTTTTACTTAGCATCTTTAGTTGTTGGAGGATTGTTATGTTTTTTTATCTTATTTAACTATTTAATTGCGCCTTTAATACGGAAATATTCATTGAAAGTTAATGATTCCCAACAAAATATAATTACTACTGTGCAAGACACCATGCTTGGTTTAGATGAGGTTACAGTGTACAACCTATCAAAAGATTATCAAGATAAATTGCAAAGTTTTACGCGAAAATATGAAGATGGAATGCTAAGGTTTAATCTATTAGACATTTTACCAAGAATTGGTTATGAATTTGTTATTGTATTCTTTATCATTTTTTATATATTAAATACATTGTCTAGTGCGGATGATGCACTAACAATACTAGAGCCTATTGTTATGTTTGCAATTATTGCCATTAGATTGATCCCAACAATTAGTCAAATATCGATTCATATAAATAACATTAAGTTTTCATCAATTGCCAGAAGCCATTTAATTTCTGAAGTTAGAAAAAACCAACAAGAATCACTTAATAAAGTAAAAACTGAGATTATTAAGGGCTTCAAAAATCAAATAAAGTCAATAGAATTAAAAAATTTGTCCTATTCTTATATTGATAATCTTTCAGTCTTATCTAAAGTTAATGCAACTTTTTCTTCTGGAAAAATAATAGGAATTAAAGGCCCTTCAGGCTCTGGAAAATCAACATTAGCTAAAATAATTTTAGGTTTGATAGATCCAACTAATGGTTTAATTCAACTAAATGGAGATAATATTGATAGTTCAGATGAATTAAGAAATAACGTTTCATATGTTCCTCAGTATCCATATATTTTTAACGGCACGATTAAAGATAATATTTGCCTTAATATGCCTGTAGAAGAAAATAAACTTTCAAATATAATTAAAATAGCAAATCTTCATTTTGCCAAAGACAGGTTAAATGATAAAATAAATAATGAAATAAGCACATTATCTGGCGGTCAAATTCAAAGAATTGGAATTGCTCGTGCATTATATTCCTCAAGGGATGT
>ENA-OREN01000976-OREN01000976.1-marine-metagenome-genome-assembly--contig:-NODE-976-length-36164-cov-7.506415_pt1 | contig 36164 bp, 33 predicted proteins | sample MGYA00248624_ERZ508555 | MGnify/ENA primary metagenome ERZ508555 (study PRJEB26222, sample SAMN06267773) | marine metagenome | isolation source: Saanich Inlet, British Columbia, Canada | place... | reverse complement strand
ACATTAAATGCCCCTCGTGGAATCCACCATGCCCCTTTCCTGAAAGATTGCTAAAAATCGTATAGCCGCTAGCTTTGATTCTGTCGAGAACGTCGGTAACAAAATGAATATGCTCTCCCTCGATAATAATTTTTACTTCTTTCATTGGATGAAGTTTCATATAGTCTCAATTCTCCTCAAAAAGATAGTTTTAATTAATGGGTTGCCAATCTTTCGGTGATCTAAGGAACAAAAATTTATTGTTGTCGGGGTCTATAGCAACTAGATTTATCCACCGACTTCCCGTTAATCATTGCAAAATATTATGTCGCCCAACAATAGTTACAATTCTTTTCATCGGAGCCTCGAATGATAGCGAATAACCGCATAGGGTCTTGATAGGGTTTATATTCATCGAAAACGGTTTGAATAGGAAGTCTCTCCTACACATAGATCACTTTAAGAAACATACATGACCCCTATGTTGCCAACAACATTGTTATACACCTTGCTAACGGCTCCATAGACCTTTGGGTCTACAGTTGAAAAACAATGCTCCATGTTGATCCATACTTCGTAATTTTGTCAGTTGTGACGCCTTATCAATCTCTTTCGTAGAAAGAGGATCAGGAATGCGAGCGAGACTCTCACGACTATTTTTCTCACAAGCTTCGTTAAAAAGATAGTATTAATTAATGGGTTGCCAATCTTTAGATGATCGAAAGAGGAAAAATTTCTTGGTATCGGGGTCTATTGCTACAAGATTGATCCACCGATTTCGGGTCAGTCGTTGCAAAATAGTATGTCGACCCACGATGTCAGCAATTCTTTCCAATGGAGCCTCAATGATAGCAAATAACCGCATAGGCTCATGATAAGGTTTGTCACCATCGAAAACAGTTTGAATCGGAAGTCCAACACATAGATCACTTTGGGAACCATACATAACCCCTATGTTACCGACCACATTATGATAAACCTTGCTACCTGCTCCATAGACCATTGGGTCAACTGTAGAAAAATAATGTTCCATGTTGATCCAATTGGTAACGATCATAGGAGCGGTCATGATAATTTCTAAATATTTCCCATCCGGATCTTGTGAATGATCATAGGAATGCAAAAAAGTTCTACCCTCAAAATTTATTCCCTGAGTCAACAAACGTCGCCCCATAATGAAGGCGGTATGCCCAGACAATCCCCATTCGGGTCGGACCTGAGACCAATCCATACTTCGTACTTTCGTCAACGGAGATGCCTCATCAATCTCTTTCTTAGTTTGCACGTCCGGAAAGCGAGCGAGTCGTTCTTGACTATTTTTCTCACAAGCTTCTTGGAGATCCTGTTGCAGTCTGACCAAATCTTTTCGATGCGTAGCGGGGACCTCTTCCAAGTCAAAGAGTTCCACTTCATCTGTTGTGGTGTCTTGTTGCCCAGGTAGAAAATGGGTATCATGCGGAATCGTGATACCTCTCTCGGCGAGACTTTGCCGAACCTGTGGTTTGTTAGCCATGACTGCAAGTGTCCGTGCGTTCGAAACTCCATGATTCCCGCCACAGGCACCGCAATCCAAAGCCGATTCGTAGGGATTGTTATCGGAAGTACTGCCATGCCCGCAAAACAAAACCAGCCGGGCAAATGTTTTTGTGAACCCTAAAAGCCTTAGAGCTGTTTCTACATAGTTGACCTGTTCTGACAGGGTAAATCCTGTCTGCGTGATCCGTTGTATCTGATAATCAGAATTTCTTTCATCAATATTAAAATCTTTTATGAGCGCTATAATAAACTGCTCAAGGTCAGATTCCTTCCATTTTAGCAAACGAAAAAGTTCCTCATCCTCTTGGCTATCAGATTTAGTTTGATTCAGCACTAGTTTTCGTAAGCGTTCCACCTGGTCATGAGGAACTGTGGCACCCTGCTGACCATATTTTTCGGTCAACAAACGATAGATAGTGGCACGGTGGTTGGCGGCAACCATTTCATAAGCTTCATCGCGTTGGATTTTGTCAACTGTCAGTGTCGTTTTTATGGGGACGGTCAGACTATCTTTTATCCAAGACATAACGTATTTAAACCATTTTGGTAGCAACGTTTGACCAAACAGCTTAAACCCAAAGAACCAACCAATAGCTTCGACCATTACGTAGGGTGTGACCACGTTTTCTTTTAAATCATGTAGCAGAGTATGACCCGTCTTGGCGAGTTGCTGCCCTTTTAAAAACTTTTCGGCAGCTTTACCCTGATAAGCGCGAGGAATTTCCTTCACAACATGTTTGGGTTTTAGAAGGACAGGACATTGGTCTGTTTGTTGTTCGCTCGAAAACCCTTGATAGCAAATCGGCACTCCAAAAAAACCTGCGAACCCAAACGTTTCGTTTCCTCCAATTTCCTCAAGGTTTCTTCTAAAACATTCTGAACGAACATCGATGCAAAAAATGGCCTGCGATAGGGGTCTAGATTCGGAGGGCTTTTCCTCATTTTCATCTTGCTCATCGCTATTGCTCAATTTCTGTAGATTGGGTGAAATCTTTTTAGCAAAACTTTTGATGTAGCTAGATTCAAAGGCCTCCAACCAAATCGGTCCATGTTGAGATTCTGGAAAATGTTCGAGCCAATTCAACAAGGTGGTTAATGTATCGGGAGTGCTCTTCACCACATCCTGTATAGATACTCGCAATAATTGACCAAGGTGCATCACCATCAAAGTTTGGCCCTCGGCCTCTTGCTTTTCTCTGGTTTGTTCCCATGTTGAAATCAACCTTGAATCGCACCTATCAAGAGCTTCTATATTCAGAGGGGTTTTCGTGAACAAAGACATATCTAAATAATCCATCACTTCGTCTGGTAGCGCTCGCGATCGAAATTCTTTATAGAGGCCATACCCAGAGGGGTGACTGTTTAGGTATTCGTTTATCGAAACATAGGTGCCGGAAATTCCTAATTTTTCCTGGCAGGCAAGCATCACTAGTTCCCGCTCATAAAAAAGGCGGATGGCCATATACTTTATAAGATCAATAGGAAAAGCGTTCTGCCATTCATAATCCGTTTGTTCCGAGCGCCATTTAATGAATCCCGTCCATCCAGACAATTGGGCCAACTGCAAAGAAAAATATCCATCCCACAAATTCTTGGGAATGGCTAATAAGGATAAGCTTTCAAGAACTGCATCTTCAGGTCGATCCGGCAATTTGAGAATTTTGTTTTTCCAATCTTGAATACCCAATATGGACCCGGACGCATCGTCCAAAGCTAATTCTTTCCACGCCTTATAAAAAGTTTTCTTTCTCATTGGCATACCCCAAGGAGCATGCCCTTCATCGAGAAAACCACCTAAATATTTGATGATCTCAGCGTTTATTTGGTCCTGCACATTTGTCCCAAAGGTCTGATCGCACCATTCTCCAAGGGTGTAATGTGTTCCCAGCTCTTTTATTTCCTTATTCGCATGACCCATCAATAAATCTTTTGGCGCTTTCTTTTTTGATAGATCGTGAATTTTACCGAAGAGATTTCTTATTTCGGGCTGATTAAGAGAGGGCTGTAGAACCGCTGAACAAACATCCGTTGCAACTTTTCCTCTACCGTGAATGAGGATGGCTCTCAAGACATCGAGGTGAGAAATTTTTGATCGCCAAGAGTGATGGTTACATTATTCTGCGACACATTCTTTAGAGCTTCATTAATAGAATCTTCAGAGATTCGACCTTTAAAATTCTTGCTGACCCTTGACTACATTCCTGTAGTTTGTTGGATGAGGTTAATTACACTTGCATCCATTAACTCGATTAATGGCCCAGGGTACAACCCAATACACAATACGAGGATAGCTAATGGAATCAGAGTAGCCAATTCTCGTTCCGATAAATCAGGTAGCATTTTGGCAGCTTCGGTTTTTGCATCTCCTAAAACTACCCTTTGTAGCATCCACAGCATATACGCTGCGGCTAAAATAATACCACCCATGGAGATGAGAACCATGGCAAAGTTTATATAGGATGTACCTACTAAAACTAAAAATTCGCCAATAAAATTACAGGTGCCTGGCAGACCAAAAGAGGCGACTGAAAATAAAAAGAATAATGCTGCAAATCTTGGCATGGATTTATGCAGGCCACCATAATGAGAAATTGATCTACTATGAGTTCTGTCATATAAATGTCCAACAGAAATAAATAAAGCTGCAGAAGTAACCCCATGATTAAACATTTGCAAAACGGCTCCCTGAATACCTTGGCTATTGAAAACAAAAATTCCGAGAGTAACAAAACCCATATGGGAAACTGAAGAATAGGCTATGAGCTTTTTAAGATCTGACTGAGCCAAGGCCATATACCCACCATATATAATAGCTATTACGGATAGCCACAAAATATACGGAGCAAAACTTACCGATGCTTCAGGAAACATTGGCAAACAAAAACGCAAAAACCCATACCCTCCCATTTTTAAAAGCACTCCAGCCAAAATCACACTACCAGCGGTTGGGGCTTCGGAATGGGCGTCAGGGAGCCACGTATGAAAGGGAACCATTGGCATTTTGATGGCAAAAGACAGAAAAAATGCTAAAAATAACCAAGATTGAGTACTAGAAGAATAAGTTTGTTCACTTAATACCAATAGGTCATAGGTATTTCCACCATTAAGATAAATACCTAATATTCCCACTAGCAGAAGCAAGCTTCCAGCTAGACTGTACAAAACGAATTTAAGTCCAGCAGCAATTCTATTTGGTCCCCCCCAAAGAGTAATCATGAAGTACATAGGTATCATTGTAGTTTCCCACAACATGAAAAATAGAAACAGATCCAAAGCGGTAAAAACGACAATCATGGCTCCTTCAACTAACAAGATAAGCGATAGATAGGCTCGCAATCGTGTTTTAATACTCGTCCAGGAACAAAGGATGCAGATTGGGAAAAGAAGAGTTGTAAGTAAGACCAAAACAATACTGATCCCATCAACACCAACCGCATACTGAATATTAAATGTGGGCATCCATTCCAAACGTTCCACAAACTGCATACTTTCCAAGGTGAAGTCAAAACTTCTCCAGATTATCAAAGAAAGGAAAAACTCAACGATTGTGATGCCAAAGGCAATTCGTTTAATTGATGTTTCATCACGCATAAAAGCGAGAATAGCGATTCCTGCAAAAGGTACAACAATCATCGAGCTAATTAGATGATCCATCAATATAGCCATTTAACAAATCTCCTTCCTATGAAAGAAGGAAAGTACTGGCTGTTCAATTTAGCAAAATAAAAATCACTTAAAGTCATTTGCAAACAATCCATTTTTAAAAAAGTGTTGCGAGTCATTAACTCATTAAATCAAGTAATACAATAAGCCGGTAAGCCCTACTAACCAAAATATAATTACTAATACTTGATGCTGAAGAGTACGAAATGCAATAACTTGTCTTAATTGCCTATCATTATTCACTTGCCCAAACACTTGCCCAACTGTCCTCTCTAACCAACGAATATCGACAATTCGCCATAACCACCTAGCGAAATAAACAGAATAATTAGCGATAAAAAATATAGATTTATCTATAACTCTTACATCGATTGTTTTCCACAACCAATGCGCTAATCGTATGGTGGGGGTTACCAGATACGCATCATAGATTTGGTCAAAATATCCTTGGTTCCAAAATAAGACATACCATCTCCTGCTTCTATTATTTTTTCTGAGGGGTTTTTTTTGAGTTCGCGTTTGAGTTGCATATGCATAAACCCAACCGGCCACTGCAATGCCAAGAGAAACCAAAAGCCAAAAAGGGAAGTCATTTCCCGTTTTACTCTCGTCTAAAGCAACTGCTGGAAGGGTTAGAGCCGGAGTAAGAAAATCAGCGAACCAGCTCCAAAGCAAAGTCAACAACCAACCAATAACAACCGTAACAAAAAAAAGACCAGAAATAATAGAACCATTTAAAAGCTGTGGCCGAATAGATGACACCTTTAAACTGTTCCCACTTGTAGTAGGCCAATAGGTCTTTGGCCCTTGAATAAAAAGCGAGGTAACACCTTTAAAAAGATACTGAGATGCTACAAATACCGTAACTAGGGCAATGATTTTAAAACCAATTGTGGCAGATGCAAAGCCCGTAATTCCCCACAAATATTCATATGATCCAGAAAATAATACGAAGGGCGGGATTAATGCCAACAATAAAGCCCCAACATATAAGACTCCCATACCCTCAGCATTCCGCCCATGGCCCTCATGCTTATGGCCTGGTTCAACTGACTGCAAAGCATTGCCTGTAGATAAGAAAAAGAATGCTTTGTAACAACCATGTGCAAGAAGATGAAAAATAGCAACTGCAAACGCTCCTAAACCACATGCCATTACCATAAATCCGATTTGACTAATTGTGGAATAGGCTAAAATCTTTTTGATGTCAGATTGGGTTAAGGAAACTATTCCTGCAAATATCGCTGTCGTAATGCCTACAATAGCAATGAAGGTCATAGCGGACGGAGAAAGAATAATCAACGGACTCAAACGTACTAACAAAAAAGGACCGGCGTTTACCATAGTTGCAGCATGAATAAGAGCTGAGACGGGAGTGGGAGCTTCCATAGCCAAAGGTAACCAAACATGAAACGGCATTTGTGCTGATTTTCCCATAGCCCCCATAAATAGGAAGAAGGGAATAAGTGTCAAAGGATCGACATCAAAATTCAGCCCCATCCATCCTAAGATATTTATGGTATTGGGCTGAACACCTTCAGCTTGGGCAAGAATGGTCGGAATATCAAGTGTACCAAAGGTTAAAAATGTTAAAATGATACCAAAACTTAATCCAATATCTGCTACTGCATTAACCAGAAAAGCTTTGGTGGCTGCCCGGCAAGCTGACGGTCGTTCTGCTGCATGAGAAATTAACAGATAGGAGCAGATTCCCATTACTTCCCAACTAATCAGCAGCATCAAAAGGTTGCCACTCATGACCAACAAAATCATAGAAAACGTAAACAAGGCAATGACAGCGAAAAACCGATTGTATCGGGGCTCCCCTATCATGTAACGAGAGGAGTAAACATGCACAACCCCACTTACTCCTGTGACTAAGAGCAAAAGCAAAACGGTTAGTTGATCAACGAAAAGGGTTAAATCAATTGTCAAGGAACCAGATTCAAAGAGGCGATAAAGAGAAACAGTAAATGGTCCATTTCTGAATACTTCAATAAAAGCGACAACTGACAATCCAAAAGAAAGACCAATTGCAGGGATCCCAATCAGGTGGCTGTTCTCTCCCCAACGACGCCCGCCAAGCAAAATAATTACAGAGGCCAGTAAGGGTAGCAAAGGAATTAGGGCGAAATGAGTCATAATTTATATCAAAAACGTGGAGGTAGAGCCTGATCCAACAGCAATTGAACAATCGGTGCACTGAATAAGCCAAGAAGCAAGATAGCTGCAGACGTAACTCCCAGGGTCAGTTTAAATGAGAAAGGAATTTCACCAAACTGAACATCTAACTTAGTTGATGTTTGACGAAAAATACCCTCCAGCAGTTTAACGAAATAGGCAAGTGTCAACAGTGTGGATAACAGCACTGCAGCAACCGAAAAATAATTACCCGCTTCTAGAGCCCCAAGAATGATGTTCCATTTACCAAAAAAACCACCCGTCGGAGGAAGACCAATCATGCCTAAGGCTAAAATAATGAAAGAACCGGTAATCCATAAAGATTGTTTTCCAATTCGGCCTATGTCATCAATTTTTCTGACTCCATAGTGGCAAAACGCTATGCCTGCTAAATAAAACAAGGCGGCCTGCATAACAGCATCGTTCAACAAATAAAAAACTCCTCCGACAAATCCAGTTTGATTACCCTGACCGATTCCAATGAGAATAATGCCAATGTGCGAAATACCTCCATAAGCAAACATCATTTTAATATTTTGCTGGGCTAAGGCGAGTGCTGCACCTATTACCGCCGCTAATGATCCAAGAACTGCTATTAGCCGTAAAATCGGAATATCATAAAAACCAACTAACCCTTGAAGCAACGCATCTGATGCCGTTAAGACCCAATAGATTATTCTAATCCACGCCAATAGTGCAACTTTGGTAACAAGGGAAGCTAAGATAGGGGAAGTCGATTCAGGAGCATGGGCATAGGCTTCGGGCATCCAAGCATGAAATGGAACCAATGCCATTTTGATTCCTAAGCCAATAAACATAAAGAGTAACCCACCCACTAGAGCTTTAGAGCTTAGCAAAAAAGGAAGCCTGTCCACCATATCAGTCATATTTAGTGTGCCAGTTACCGCATAGAGATAACTCACTCCTAGAAGATATAGAAAGGCACCAAGGTTTCCAAATATAAGATAGCGAAAAGCTGCAAAAAGAGCTCTTCCCCCAGCAACACCAATAAGCGCATAACTCGAGATAGCTGCAACTTCCATAAACACGAACAAATTGAATAGATCCCTAGCAAGAACAATTCCAGTTAAGGCGGATAGTAACAACAAAATTAAAATATAATAATGAACGATTCGACCACCTAAAGCCTTTGGGGAAGTTGGTCCAGTAAACACAACACCCAGGAAACCCAAGGAACTCAATAACACTAAGATAATACTCGCTAATCCATCAGCCACCCACTCAATACCAAAAGGCACTGTCCACCCACTAAACACATAGCGAACTTCTCCATAGTTGATGACGTTATGGAGATTCAAAATAGAGCCCAGTACCATAACCGCTAAGGTTGCCACAGAAATTGGATGGCTCCAATGGCGGTGTTTTAGGCAAACCACAGGCATAGATATAGCGGCAAACAATGGAAGAAGAAATAGGATTGCAGGAAGTTGATGGCTCATTCTAATTTTTTAATAATCTCCTCTTCATCTAGACTTCCATATTTTTTATAAATTGCCGCACATAGGGCTAGTCCGACACCTAGTGTCGCAACGCCAACCACAATAGCTGTAAGAGTCATCACATGAGGTAAAGGGTTTGCGTAAATGGTGGATTTTACTGGTTCTGTGGTTGACAAAAGAATAGGAACTGTAGCCCCCTTCTTCGCACTAATAGACACCAAGAAAAAAATTACACTGGTTTGGATCAAATACATTCCGATAAGTTTCTTCACGAGATTGTATCGCGTCACCATGATATAAAAACCCCACACAAAAATGATTACAACTGTCAAGAAATTAGGTCGTTGTAAAACTGCTAAAAATGCATCAACCATTTATCGAGTCCTCGATAATTTCTTCAGCAGACAAGCTAAATACAATTGATACCGCTGTTACCGCAACATCTAGGGCAACACCGATTTGTGTAAGCACAATCCCCAAGGATCTTCGTGAAGCAGTTTCTAAACCCGGAATTTCTAAATTGGCATAATTTAGAAATTCTCCACCTCCAATCATACATAAACCACCTACGCCGGCATAGATAAGCATCCCGACGCCATCACCATGCAAAACATTTTTGACAAACTGACTTCGAGAAGCATCATGGCCAAAAATCAAAACCGATAAAATCATTCCCGTGCCTAGTATCACTCCACCAACAAAACCTCCTCCTGGTCCGTATTGCCCAAAAAATAATACGTAAAAACCAAACATTTGTACTACTGGAATAACAAAACGTCCTAAGGTCTGAACGATAATACTATCGTGTGGTTTAATCATTATTCCTCTCTCCTAAGCAGTAAAGCACAAGCAATTCCCGAGGCAAAAATAACCACAGTTTCGACCATCGTATCAAGCGATCGATAGTCCATCAGCACCGAAGTCACAACATTTGGAGTGTGGGTATCCTTATAGCTACTCTCAAGGTAAGTCGGTGAGATATGAACACTAGCTGGAGAACTTGGGTCTCCGAATCCAGGAAGGTCACTTGCGGCATAGAGTAAGAGGACTCCCAAGAAAGGTAAAACAATTAACGTTGCTAGAGAAAGAGGAGGACGCCGAAGACGAGTGTCTTTGGGGTCAGTTTTGAATAGAGTCAATAGAAAAAGAACAGTAGCTAAACCTGCTCCCACAACTGCTTCCACGAAGGCGACATCCACAGCTCCCAACCAGGCCCATACCAAAGAAAGAAAAAAACTATAAGTACCTAGCAGAAGAACGGAACTCATTAAATCCTTAACTAATATAACCCCGGCGGCAGTAACTAGGACAAGAATGAGTAAGGGAATTTCATATGAAAAGGTCATGAAGTTTCCTTTTTCCAAGGTTTTAAACCAGCCCGGAGAGCTGCTCTAATTGTTGCATGTGCAATGACCGGATTTAAGATATATAGCAAGGCCAATACCACTAAAATCTTTAACGAATTTAGACCAAATCCCTCGTGCAAAGCAATTCCAACTAGCATCAAAAAAGCCCCTAAGGAGTCTGTTAATGAGACGGCGTGCGCACGACTAAATACATCTGGTAATCGAACTACCCCAATCGCTGCAACAATCAGAAAAAATAATCCCGCTATTATAAAAACAGTAGATAATATATTCATGCTAAGGCACTCCCTTCTGCTCTAAATATTTTGTTACGGCAAGCGCTCCGACTAAATTTAGCAAGGCGTAACCAGTTGATATATCAACAAACATATCGACTCGTTCAAAATAAAGTCCAATTACAATAAGCAAAATTATTGCCTTCGTAGAAATGCCATTTAGACCTAATACACGATCAAATATTGTGGGGCCTCTTAGAACGCGATAAAGATAAACAGCAAGCAGAATAGCCAGCGTCATTAAGACATATAGAAAAAAAATTTTCATAAATCTGGTTTCTCGTCTTTAAAAATTCTGGCAATTTTTGATTCCATTTCCTTACTTTCAAAGTCTTCACTTAGCGATTGATCCAAGGCATGAACAATGAGGTTGTTGCGATCAACCTCCGCAGTGATCGTTCCAGGAGTTAATGTGATTGAATTACCAAAAAGAACAACGGCTGCATGATGATTTAGTTTTGATTTAACAGAAATAAGCCTGGGCTGAATGGGGAGCGAAGGATGCAAAATAAGCCTAGTCACATGAATGCTACTTTGAACGATCTTATAAAAAAGCCATGGGAGGTAAATGAAGATTCTGGACCAAAGACGAAATTTCGGTACAAAAGGTGAGTGACCCGAGTTGACCCAAGCTACGGCAAAGGAAATAATAATTCCCATACCAAGATGCATCGATTCAAAACTGCCAGATAATAGGATCCAAAAAACAAAAAGCGCTAAGGTTTTTAAAAACAGAAATTTTGATGATACTTGCCTAGTTTCAGTAGCCATAAAATTATTGTGTATAGGTTACGTTTAATAGTTTTTTATAAAAAATAAACCGTAGAACTCTGATTACACTTTCTATATTGCCACACAAAAATTAGAGCATATTATCCGTAAAACATTTTTTAGGGAACATTTATCTTTTCCCATGTTTGATCTGGATTGTATCTATAAAATTCAAAGTTATTATGATCCAAGGCGACAAGAGTAAGCCATTGATTATGTAATAACTGTTGAAGAATCGAGTGCTTTTTAATAATAGATGATAAGACACTTGGCGTTTGTTCGATAACAGCTAGGAGTCTTATAGGTTCATGATAGTGAATGGCACCGTTATTAACAGTTTGCAAGGGGAACCCCATTTGCAAATCACTTTGACTTCCCAACATCATCCCAACACCCCCAACGACATTGTGTAAAACCTTGCTACCGCTTCCATATGTCCATGGATCAACGGAAGGAAAGTAATAACCCATATTAATCCACTGGGTCACAATTAATGGCGCAGTCATAATTTTTTCGAGAATGGCACCTTGAGGGTCTGCAATAGGATCATAAGAATGCAAGAAAGCCCGACCGCCTAAATCTAATTTTCTGCTCAGTTTTCGTCTTCCAATAATAAACGCGCCATTTCCCGCTAATCCCCATTCCGGTCGAGTATTCGTCCAGTCATAACTCCTTTCGTCTACATGGGCAAAAGCCTGCTCTGGAGAAATTTCACTAGGAGCGTTGGGGATTCGATGACATCTTTCAAGAGCCTGTTTGGCACCGGCTTCCTCAAGATCCTTAATTAAGACCTGAAAATCTTCTTGATACGAATCAGGCAAATCCTCTAAATCATAAAAATCGACCCGATCCGTCGTTGTGTTATGTTTTCCTGGGAGAAACCAAGTGTCATCGGGAATTGGTACTCCTTTTTCCTTAAGAAGCTGACGAACTTCAGATTCATTAGCCATCGCAGCAAAAACTCGCGCATTTGCATCTCCTGGTGCTCCCCCGCAAGCCCCACAATCCAAGGCCCCATAATAAGGGTTATTATCAGTCTCACTACCATGGCCACAGAGGCACACAAACCGGGCAAAATTTTTGGTGAGCCCCATAGCTCGCAAAGCATTTTCGATAAATGCCGCCCTTTCCTCAAGAGAAAATCCCTGCGAAAGTCCGTCAGGAACTCCTTCCGCACTCACTTCTCCTATCTTGGGGTTTTCAGGATTAGATGGAGTAGAAATTGAGATCTGAGTTGGGACCTTGTGGGTCAATCCACGCTGAATAATAGAAGTTATTGAGCGGAATGTTTTTTGCAATAAAGTTTTGCCTATCAATCCCAAGCTGAAAAATAGGCCCAAGACGTCAATTACCATCATTGATCCAACCGGATGATGCTTCATGTCATGGAAAAAATGCTGACCCAGTTGGCTCCATCGAGTGCCAGAAGAATATTTTTCTAACGCCACTCTCTCTCCCGAACGTGGTGTTTCGGTCACCGCATGGCTAGGAGTCAATAATACCGGACATAAGGAGGCTCGTTGTTCGCTATCAAAAGCTTGATGGCTAATGGGAATGCCAAAGAAACCGGCAAATCCAAATGTTTCATAGGAGCCTTGAGCTTCAATATGACGGCGAAATGATTCAGACCGTACGTCGATGCAAAATGCTAATTGTGCATGGGGACGAGTTTTCAATTCGGGTACGGTTCCACGGTGTGCAGAAATATTTTTCAGCATCTTCTCCCGAAATGAATCTTCATACGCCTCAAGCCATACCCGCCCATGCTCATCCGTGGGAAAATCATCTAACCAATTTAATAACATCTGAGCATCAGCAACCGAAAGCTTCTGAATTTCTGCTGGGGACACCCCAAGAAATTGCGCCAAATGGAATAATCGCCAAGCAAATCGACATTTCATCTGCCTGTTTGGATCCTCAGATTGTACTGCATGCCCAATTTTTTGGTGATATTCTTCCGGTCGACTATTCCAATATAAATTCAGGGAAGGAACCGTTCCCTCAATGAGCCACTCTTGTTGACACTTAATATTGCTCAACTCCACTTCATAGAATAAACGCACGGCCAGATATTGAGTGGTGTCAATTGGATGTTTTTGTTGCGCATGGTATTTTGGATGCTCCCCGTATATTGGGTGTTCCCCAAGCCATCGTATATACCGAGTCCAGCCTGGCAATAATGACAATTGTTTTGAGAGATAGGCCTTCCATTGTTCTTGAGGAATTTTAAGCTGGTGTAAGCTGAAACTGATTGCATCTTCTGGATTATCGGGAAGATGCTGGATTTTTTGGGTATAATTTGTAATTCCGAGAAGTTGCCCGGAAAAATCTTGATGCGCAAGATTTCGCCATACTTGGTAGAAACCTTCTTCTCGGTCAGGCATTTCCCAACCAGCTAATCCTTCATCAGTAAATGCTGTCACCCATTTGATAATTTGATTATTGATTTGCTCTACCAACAACCCCTCTCCCTCAGTCAAATCATCAATCCAATCGCTGATGCTACAATGCAGTGGCAGAGTGGTGGGCGCAGACTGTCTTAAATGGGAATTCGCAGATATTTGAGATGAAGAATGAGAATCAGGAAACTTCAAAGTAGCGATGACACTCTGCCATAAGTCCTTCAGGTAGGACTCTTCCGTATGATCACGGTATTGTTCAGATTCTTTTATGGTTTGTTGAATAATTTTTTTTCTGAACTCATCAGGAAGGTCTTGCCGAAACTCTTTTGTAGCCCCACCATCACCTAACTCCCACTCTAAGAGTGTTAGTGGTAATTCTTCGAAACCAAAAAGTAAGTGTAATTGCCAAACCTCTTTTGGAGTAATCTTCCGACTTCCAATTTCAATAGAAACTTGCTTTTCTAAACAAGGCCCAACCCTTATAAAAGCACGTTCAAAACTTTCTTTAGTAATGCGACCATTACGGTAAAATTGACGATACTCCTCGTTCGAGAGATATCCCTTTCCACCAAGGAGTTCCTTGCCTTTTCGAACGGCCTGATCAAACGGAAGATATTCCAACCCATGAATCGGATTCTGCGCGACCATGGTCCGCATGGGCCAAAACGGTGCGATAGGTTCACTGGCATCTAACACAATTTGCCGAAGCTTATCACGTTCTTCCTGAGAAAGGAGCTTTGCTGAAATAGTATTCATAATAAAAAGATTTACTTAGGTGCTAAAGTTATGTCTTATACAGAGAAGATCATACTGTAATAAATATGATTTATATAAAATCATTTGTTAATTAACTGTATCAGGTCGTGTACCTGTGTATGCTTTTCAATGTCATGCCGCAAAGGCTTACCAGTGAATACTTTGTATACATTGCATACATTTCTTCTGCCATCACGAATGTGATTTAAACACCCATCAGCTTCCAGACCAACTATAATGCGGTGTACAGCACGTTCTGCAATTCGTACATCCACTGCAAGGTCGCGGAGGAGAATAAGAATTGGGATCGTCATAAATTAGATATTTCCATTACCTGATTTAAACTTCGGTTTCCCGCTTTATCAGTTTTGATTGCAGAAGTTACAAAAAGTTTCAAAAAAAAACTATAAACTCTTCAGCTTCTAATATTATCATCCAAAACCAAATTAAAATGCGATGGATATATTTCCCTTAACACTACTCGAGATAATCCTTTATTTTTAATGGCTCAAAAAGTTAGCGATTAAGCTTTCCAGTTAAAGTTCTCCATTAAATTTCTGGCAATAGGATTTTGAAATTTCCTCGGGCTTGAGACCAGCCAAAAATCCTCCGTAACCTTTTGAAGTGTCCCAAGTTTAAACAGCTTTTTCTCCTTAACAAGCTCAACCCCTGCAAATTCTGGCAAAGGAATCAAACCCATCCCCTGAATTCCAAGCAATTTTTGAATACTGGTATCCTGAGTTTCAATGATGGTATTCACATTTATATTATTGGTTTGAAAAAAGTGGTTCAGGTCATGGCGAAATTTACTATGCAGTGACGGCATGATGAAGGGTTGACCCTGGAGTGAAGATGGGAATTTACGCTTCAACGATTGAAATATTTTCGCCCCATAAATTGCCACTGAATGTTTTGCTAAAAACCTGGAGAAAAATTGTTTTTTGTCCCCAATGGATGCAGGGAAGTTTGAGACCACCAAATCTACTCGATGAGCCTGGAGTTCCCGAAATAGATATTCTTCATCACCCTCAAGAATAGAAACTACACAGGGACCTGCTTTTTGAGCGGAAAGAATCAATGACTGCACGAGGTGCTTTGGAACACTATCGAGAACCCCGAAATGAACATGGACCCTTTGAGAAAATGTTCCGTCTTTCACAACCTCCAAAAGCTCATTTCCCAAGGCAAATATTTGACTGGCATAATCGAACACAACTTTCCCCACTTCAGTAAGGGCAAGAGCTCTATTTTTCCGGTTAAACAAATTTTGTTCCAAGGACTCTTCCAGAGTTTTTATTAAAGTGCTGATGGTGGGTTGCCCAACTCCAAGCTTCTTTGAAGCTTTATTAATACTTCCTTCTTTTGCCGTAACCCAAAAATAAAACAAATGATGATAGTTTAACCAGTCCATTTTTCAAAATTATCTAGTTTGATCAAATCGAATTAATATTAAATGATTATCGAATTAAAAATATTCTATTTTTACACTACCACATTAAAAATAGTTTGAAAATATAAATATTAAAGCAAACACTCAATCAACAGAAATTTCCTTAAAACATATGCTTGAATATAGCCTGATATGACAAGTTTTTAAGCGAGCCCCCTAGGGTTTGCCCCAAAGTTAGTTTAAATTAGAAAATAACCTCACGTAAGTTTGAATGGTTGTTAGCGATAAAAGCCCAAAACAAACTAAGGACGCCATGTCATGAAAAAAGTACTCAAAAAAGGTAAAAGAGGCAATAGGAAAGAAAGATTGGTGGCTTATGAGAAGATGTCGAGTCTAAATGAGGATTCACCTTGTATAGAGTTGATCCAAATGCTTATGCCGGTGGGCCTTCAAGCCATTAAGAAGGAGATACAGTCGGAGGTGAGCAAGCTAGCAGGAACCCGCTACACTCGTACTCACAACGATTTAAAGCGTTGGGGTTCTGCCAAGAGGGATCAGTGTTTTTAGGAGATCAGATCGAGAATATCATGCTTCAGGTGGGGATTTACACCGATCGGGTAATTACTGTAAAAACAGTGATCAGAGGCAATGATGGGTCGAGACGGCTCTGCAAGAAATCGAGCCACAATTAAGAACTATAAGTGGGCACCGCCATCTCAGAGAGCTCATAGAGGCAATGAAGGACTTGAATTTTAAAGAAAATATTATTAAAGTGGAGTGAGACATTGTTAAATTTCAACTAACAATAGGACTTTACCACTCCCTACAACAATAACGAGTTAATCAATATTGGACAGCTTGAATTAGTCTCCTTTCTGTAAATAGAGGTTCCCAAAAATAAACGACTATCAGCTTCATTCTTATGGGGCTGAAAGTCGCATTCCAAAAAATAAAAATTTTATACGTAATCAGATAAGCTTATTTTTACTGTTTACTCAAATTATATAAAGATTAATTTTTCTGTATATGGTTAGGAGATATTCGATTCAATGAATAATGAAAGCCATGAGCTCATAGGTATTATTATGGGTTCTAAATCCGATTGGGAAACCATGCGTCATGCAGTTGATATTTTAAAGATACTCGATGTACCTCATACAGTAGAGGTTGTATCCGCGCATCGCACGCCCGACAAGCTATTTCAATATGCTGAAAATGCCGATCAACGAGGTATCGAAGTAATTATCGCCGGAGCTGGAGGGTCGGCGCATTTACCAGGAATGACTGCGGCTAAAACTTCCTTGCCCGTATTAGGCGTTCCGGTTCAATCCAAAACCCTTAATGGAATGGACTCGTTGCTTTCAATCGTTCAAATGCCTGCAGGAATTCCCGTTGGAACTCTGGCCATCGGTAAGGCAGGGGCCGCCAATGCGGCGTTGTTGGCAGCAAGTATTCTCGGTAATAAATACCCAAAAATTAAAACAGCGTTAAAGAACTATCGCAAACAACAAACCGATACCGTTTTGGCAAACCCTGACCCCAGTGAGGCTGATTGATGAATATTGGTGTGCTCGGTGGTGGTCAACTTGCTCGCATGATGGCTCAAGCTGGTAGTTCGCTGGGACTAAATTTTATGTTTCTTTGTCCCGATAGTCACGCATGCGCTGCACCCTATGGAGAGCATCTATGCGCCCCTTATGATGACAAACTGGCACAGGAACACCTTGCCAAATGGGCCGATGTCGTTACTTACGAATTTGAAAATATACCGCTACCCTTGGTGGAGTCGCTCCAGCAACAAATTCCTCTTCATCCAGCATCTTCGGTTTTGTCTGTGGCCAGAGATCGTCTACCTGAGAAACTTCTGTTTCATACTCTGGGAATTCCTACAGCAAAATTTACTCCAGTTGATAGCCTGGAAATGCTGATAAATGCCCTAGAAGATATTACTCTTCCAGCTATTCTCAAGACTCGCACTCAAGGTTACGATGGCAAAGGCCAAGCTTTATTGCGTAAAGAAAGTGACCTTTCTGCTATATGGAAAGAAATTGGAAAAGTCACATGCATCGTTGAATCCATGGTGAAATTCAGACGAGAAATTTCTATCATTGCGGCTCGCAATCAAAAAGGGGATATGGTTTTCTATCCAGTGAGCGAGAACCATCATCGCGATGGGATACTACGTCTATCGATCAGTCGACAAGATGATGCAATGCAAGTCCGCGCCGAAGCGAAAATTAGAAGGATTATGGATAAACTGGGTTACGTAGGTGTGATGACGCTAGAACTTTTTCAAGTTGGAGATCAACTATTCGCAAATGAGTTAGCGCCTCGCGTTCATAACAGCGGTCATTGGACAATCGAAGCTACAGAAACTTCGCAATTCGAGAATCATCTGCGAGCCATTTGTGGACTTCCTTTGGGTAGAACCTCATCGACGCAAACTACGGCAATGGTCAATTTGGTTGGTCGCTTGCCAGAGGAAGCAGGAATCCGAAATATCCCAGGCGCTTCACTGCATTTTTATGGCAAGACAAAAAGACCAGGACGTAAATTGGGACATGTTACTTTGACCAGTAGTGATTATTCACCTGAGGAATTTGAACTACGTCTAGCGGCTTTACTTAAACTGGCTGGCGAGGCTGAATTAGCTAGTCGAAAATTTTTTAATTCCAAGCCACTTACACAATGCAACTAGTAAAAAACATCGACAATATATTCTGAAGAATATAATTATCAAGCAAAGTGAAAATATGACGCCACAGTCGTGAATCCCAAACAGGGTGAAACCTGGTTTTGTTTTTATGAAGAAGCAGAGCCTTTGGCTGGAAATCTTCTAAACGGAGGGCTGGTGTTTATCTTACGGTGTTGATGCCAACTTCCAGATCATCGTCCCATCCATCGGGCAACAGCTTATCCAAGCCTTTGTCGCGTCGGGTTTGGGAAAGGTTTCTCATATAGTGGGAGTTGCATTCAATGCAGAACCATCCTTCTCCTGAAAATATCCAGCATTCATCTTCTACCCAGTCCTGCGCTTCTTCCTCACTGTCACACCATCCCCCGTTCTCAGAACAGTTGTCGGCTACTCGGGCATTACATACCACTGAAAACTGATTATTTCTTTCTACGAACAATGCGGGCTCCTTTTTCTATTCAATAAAATTAAGAACTCAACATTTCTATTATATATAAATTTTCCTACCACAATCAACCTAAGCAAAAATGCAAAGTCTCTATGTTTATATTCTTATACTAAAACCAAAATCTGGTATAAATAGTAAAGGTCTGTTAAATCCACTTATTCAGTAAAAGAAATTTTAAATCATGACAAGTCGTATCGGTTTTGTTGGAGTTGGGCGAATGGGGGCCAATATGGCCCGGTGTCTCAAGGATAAAGGTTATAATATTACTGCGGTTCAGGATCATCATGTTCCAGCGGGGGAATCTTTAGCAAAGGAACTGTCCTGCGAGGCGGCTGCTTCCCCTGCCCGCGTTGCTGAATTAAGCGATATCGTACTGACGGTCGTGACGGATGACGCGGCGATGGATGATATCTTCTCTGAAACCAGCCCTTCAAGTTTACTTACCCACGCGAAGAACCGATTATTTATAAATTTTGCCACAGTCGACCCCGAAACACACATCAAGGCGGAAGCTCTCGTCGAAGCAAAAGGGGGAACCAATCTCGAAGCGCTTATGGCCAGCAGCATCACACAGGCGCGAGAGGGAACTCTCTACCTAATGTGTGGAGGCAAAAAATCAGTTTTTGAAAAAGCTGGTCCATTACTTGGAGCACTGAGTTCAAAGCTTCTCTATATCGGCCTTGCCGGTCATGCCGCAAGGGTGAAAGCGCTCGTCAATATGGTCATGAACTGCAACACCGCCGCGTTGGCAGAAGGGTTGGGATTGGGAGACGCGCTCGGGCTCGACCTGACAATGCTTCGCGAGGTCTTTGGCCAAACAGGTGCGGCATCGCGCGTTCTTGAAACAGATGGCGAAGATATGCAAAATCGAGATCATGAATGTTATTTCTCTGCCGCTCACGCCGCAAAGGATTCTGGAATCGCTCTCAACATGGCACAGTCCACGGGGTTACAATTGCCGCTGGCGCAAGCCACTTTCAATCAATACCAGCGTCTCATTGAAGTGGGCAAGGGCGAACTGGACAAGTCGGGTGTGGCAGAATTGATATTTAAGGGACGAATGAAATAGAGTTTAAAGCAATTTATATTTATTAACGTACCATTTAGGAGAAGAACACAATGCCGCTCGAAGATGAATTGGGGGATATTTTACAAAAAGCCCGGGATGGAAAAACATGGTCGCAGGACGACCTTGTTCGGGCAACGGACCTCCCGAAAGACGACATTCAGCGGATAGAAAACTACCAATTGACACCGGAGGATTCAGTTGTATTAAAGCTTGCGAAGGCGCTGGACCTAGATGGCCCTACCCTAATTGATAGCGCCCAAGAGCGATGGGAGCCGAAAGAACCCGCCGTTGATCCAGATTTTGATTTGGTTTGTCTAAGTGTGTTTATGGGGGAGTATCCTGTAAATTGTTACCTGTTACGTTGCAAAGCAACAGGAGAAACCGCGGTGGTGGATACAGGAGCAAATCCAAAAACGATCATCAATAAAGCCCACGAGATGGGCGTTCGTCCCAACATGATTCTATTAACTCATGCTCACCCAGATCACGCAGGCGGCTTGGGAGAACTTAGTGATGCCTTTCATTGCCCTACCTACATAGACCATAATGAACCCAAACCCAAAGGAAGTCGTAATTTTAAAATTGTAAAGGATGGGGATGAATTGACGCTTGGTAATTTGCGGATATTATGTATAGAGACACCTGGCCATACAGCGGGTGGCATTTCTTATCTAATAAATAAAACTTTGCTTTCAGGAGACGTGATCTTCGCTGGGTCTATGGGACGCGCCAATTCTTCTTGGCAAGACCTGTTTAATTCCATCACACAAAAGGTATTACGTTTGCCAGATGCCACTGGCATTTACCCAGGTCACGGGCCAGCCACTACAGTGGGGCAAGAGAAAGAGCACAACCCCTTTTTCATAGGCCACGTGGATAGCTAGCTTACTCTATCCCCTCACGATCGCGATACTCACACAGTTTTTTTATTTTTGAAATAAGTCAGTCTTTTGAATTTTTATTCTCTTCCTGCAACTTGTCCAAAAGTTCGTTAAAACTTTGACTCAAAGTTCCCAATTCATTTTTTGACTGAATCGGCAATCGTTTTTTTCTGAAATTTCCATGTACCAACTCATTAGCCAATTTGCTGGCATCCAGAATTGGCTCGCTGATTGAGCGAGTGATACTTGCGGCCAACACACCACTAATCAATGCTGCCGCAAAAAATAATCCTACCAAAAGAACGATCAAAAAATGAGTTCTGCTAGAAATTTCATCAACATCATTCTCTAACAATTTTTCCTGATTTGCGGACATATCATTCAAGAGTTCCTTGATACGAAATGCTACGAGAGTGGCCTGAGTTTTTACCCAATAGTTAGCTATGTTCCACTCTTCTCCAGATCGGATGCGAATAATATCTTCCAGTAAAGGACCAAATTGATTGAGTCCTCTTTGAAGCTTTTCAAAATTCTTCGACTGCTCACTATTCAAGGTTTTTTTATTCTCCTGCAATGTCATCATATGTTCGACATTTTTTTTCCAGTTCTCCTGAGATTCCTTTTTGAATTCTGCCTTACCAGACAATAAGAACTCATCGGCTCTTTCCAAAGACAGACTGGTTGTAGTTTCTATATTGGCTAAAATTCCTATCAGTTGTTTATTTTTGGAAGTTATTTTATTTTTCATTTCCAGCTTGATCATCTTAGAGACTATAGTCACGATATCTTTTTCCAAAGGCTCAGCTTTATCAAATAGAATTTTCTGGGCAGGAGAGTTTTCCGGAGTTCGCGCTATATCTTCGATCTTCTGTTGAGTCGCCTTAAAAGCATCGATTTCCTTTTCAACAGATTTCAACCGGATTATATTCTCCATATCTGTCCAGTCGGCAGCAAGTCTATGCATTTGTTTCAGGGAGGGATTGATTTGCTCTGCCCAAGCAAGGGCTCGTTCCGTCTGAAACTTTGGGTCTCCCAAAATAATCCAACCTCGCAGAGAAGCCAACGAATGGTTGATACCATTCAACATCATAAGGCTGGCGTGAGCTGTTGGAGTCCGCAATTCAATTACCCTCTTCGTGATGGTCTCCATGGTTTTCACTTGCTGAATAGTGGCCAGCACCACTCCCATTAATATAAAGGTGATGACCCCATAACCCAGGCCTATTTTTTTTCCTATCGTCATATTTTTAAAATTAAACATCTCAACTCCTGTGAATTATCCGGTCTAAAAATAACCGAATCTAACCTTCAATCTACTTCTCCAAAGTAGTGAAATAATGGAGGAGTGATTTATATATAAAGTATCAATAATTACCTCAACAAACCTTAAATTCTGCACATGGGCGATAGCTTCAATTTTTCTCGGTCATTCAAATCATCAAAAAATTGATGCATATCCGCTTTTTCTCGACCCGATAGTTCCTCATCCAACCATTCTATGCATTTCGCAAAGGTCGGGAAAAGATATTGTTCAGGGATCAACCCAGGAATTAAATTGATTCGTCTCAGCATTAGTTTGGGTTGTTCTCGGAGACCTGTCATGATTACAGCAATCCCTCTGACCTCCAATGCCATAATGACTTCTTCCATTGCGTAAAGGCCTGTCTGATCAATAAGTGGAACCTTTTCCATACGAAAAATCACGACTCTAATATCTGGCAAGGTCTTAGCTATCTCCTGAAATGCTGGAGCGAATCCAAAAAACAGCGGACCATCCAGATGCTTCACATAAATTTTGTCTGCGATATAGCCTGGAATCTTTTCATCATCCCACGGAAGTTCCTTTCCAAAGGTCCGTAATGAAGAAATTTTTACTTCGCTAGTAACCTGATCACTCATCTGCTTCATAAAGAGTACGGAAGCCATAATCATTCCTGCGGCAACCGCTTGAATCAAGTCCACAAAAACAGTTAGACTGAGAACGATAATCATCACAACCGCATCTGCCCTGGGAATATGGCGGATATGACGAATCCCTTTGTAGTCGATAATCCCGACGCCTACCGATATCAAAATACCCGCCAGTACCGCCAGAGGAATTTGAGCTGCATAGACACCTAAGCCCATCAAGATGGTCAAAAGAACAATTCCGTGTACGACCCCGGAAAGCCGAGACCGGCCACCCGACTTGATGTTCACCAGCGTGCGCATGGTTGCCCCCGCACCTGGAAGTCCCCCAATACTGGCGGCAAACATATTCCCTATTCCCTGCCCGATCAATTCCTGATTACTGTTATGTTTGGTTTTGGTAATATTATCCGCAACAATAGAAGTCAGTAGAGAGTCGATGGCTCCCAACAGGGCCAGTGTAAGTGCCAATTTAATTACAAGGCCGAACTCCATCCCAGTCAATGTCCACTCGAACAATCGAAAATCTGGGAACCCACTGGGGATGTCCCCAATCAACGGAACTTTTAGATTGACCCATGCATTAATCCCCGAAATCAATAACAAAGCCACCAAGGGACTTGGAATTAGTTTGGTTATTTTGGGAAACGTATAGATGATAGCAAGGGTTGAACCTGTGAGAATCAATGCATCCAAATTCAAACTCATAAAAGCTTCAGGCAAACCCTGCAAAATACCCATGATGGTTGAAGGTGAGGAATGACCCAGAGTGGGGAAGAATTGGAATACTATAATAATCACTCCAATTCCGGTCATAAAACCAGATACCACCGGGTAGGGAATGTATTTAATATAGGAACCTACCTTTAAAAGACCAAAGCCCACTAGCATGGCTCCGGCAAGAAAGAAAACCGTAATGATGAGACCAAACCCTTTTTCCAGGCTTCCAGTATTCTCGATCACGGTGAGAACGACGAGGCTCGACACCACCGTCATCGGGCCAGTAGGGCCGCTGATTTGCACACGAGTACCACCAAAAATCGCCGCAAAAACACCCAAACCAATCGCGCCATAAAGACCTGCAATGGCACCCATCCCCGATTGCACCCCAAGAGCCAAAGCCAGGGGAAGTGCTACAACTCCAGCTGTGAGGCCTCCAAAAAGATCACCTCTCAGATTTGACATGTCGTACGAAAACCACTTCATATAAAACACTCATTAATTGTTCACAATATCTATCAGCACTAAGAATCTTCTAAAAAAACTCACCTAAAATGAATTTAAAAAAGTATACGCTAATATTAGAAGTGAAAAAAGAAATGTAATCTTCTCCTATAATAATCGCAATTTAATACTCTCTTAGAACTCACCCATTTTATCCAGAATGATTTAATCAGAGTCTATAAGCTAGCTTAATCCATTTACTTGAATTCTCTTTAGAGCTAACCTTTCGTCCTCGTGGTAAAACCCCCTATTTTCTAAAACACATTATTACAAATAAAGCCAAATGGTTGTAAAATAATATGTAAGAATCAACATAAGTAGTATTGAGTCCATTGAAACAGTACTCTTAAAAATAGAAAATTAAAATAACGTGGCAAACCGAGAACATATAACTCTACTCAAGAGTTCAATAGCTAGGTGGAACATCTGGAGAGAAAGCTATCCAAAAGTCGAACCCGATCTGGATCGTGTCGATTTCAATGGTATTAACCTGAAGAATGCTAACCTTCGAAGAGCTAACTTCCATATGGCTTTACTCAACGGCACTAATTTTCAGGGTGCCGATCTCACCAAAACCTTCTTCTCCGGTTCGGATTTGCGAGGCGCCAACCTTAACGAAACCGATTGTTCCGCAGCGAAGTTCCATGGCGCAGATTTAGACGGATGCTCTTTCAAGAAAGCAACGCTGAGAAAAGTTGATTTCAGCAACTTCGATCTTCGCGGTATCGATTTCAGTGAAACCGATCTAAGAAAAGCCGATTTTCGAAAATCTAATCTTGAAAAAGTAAACCTCTTCAGAGCCGATCTTCGCAAGACCTTGTTCACTGAAGCCAATCTCAGAGAAGCGTACCTGTCTTCGACTTGGTTGCAGGATACCGATTTACAATGGGCCAACCTCAGAAAGGCTATCTTGCGCTACTCCGTCAACCTGACCCCTGCCCAGATACAGTCAGCGGAGATCGACCGCGAAACAAAAGTTCCTCACTACCTGAAGATCCACTGGACTTCTGAAACTGATTTCCGTTGCGAAGAAAAGACAGAGTAGACAAGTTAACACTGCAATTGGCGATTTGATCTGCCTATAAGAGTCTTAATGGCGGAGTTCTTAAAAGCTCTTCCCTTTCCATCGTTGGACATCTCGCATGAACTTCCTTTTATCCATGTCTTTATCCCACGGAAAAATATCCATCAAAGGCTCTAAAGCATAGTTCGACTTATCTTTTGGGGGAAGCTCGAATCCACCTTCGGTGATTCGGTACATATTATTGAACGTCCGGTAATTGCCACATAAGGTTACATAATCCCAAGAAGTGTTTCCTTCTATAAGAGCGCATAATTCTGATGAAGAAATACCTTCATAAATATTTATCTTGCCGATGTCGCCTTTATGAAGTTCTGGCTTTCCAGGTTTGGCAAAATCGATCACCCATATTTGCGAGCCTTCCCGACCAAATACTTCCAATTGATATACGATTTGCCAATGTTGCCAACCGCTCAACAGCTCACTTTTCAAAATCCTCTCCATGAAGCCGTTTTCAATGAAGTCTTCCACTACCTGCATTTCTTTTTCATATTGAACAGGATCTGTTGTCTGCGTCCTTATTGCAGGCACCTCATAACCGGGCTTGAAGAAAAGTTTATGACTATCGTCTTCAAGGACACGCACAAAATCCGAGTCCTGCTTTTTTATGTTAACTTCATCCTTCGATATATGCGCCACATCTCCTGGGAAATAAGGAGCATTGGGCACCTCCGGACAAAACACTTCCAGGTCACGTAGAAACTGTTCCTGCGTAGTCGGAAAAGAATATTGGTTTAAAAAATTCAATTCATCTCTGTAGCGGAATGCGGCAGAACCGGGGACAACCATTCGAGGCCCGAGAGCTCTCACTACATTAAGATAAGTGCAGTATTCATCAAAAGGTAGAGCGAGATGTTTGTTGTAGGAAAAGTGTCCCTCTATTAACGGAACAAATCGGGAGTGGAAAAAATCAATATGCCCATACAATTCCATAATTCGTTGAATGATGTCGGGATTGACCTGAGAGTCCACCTGATTCCAGATAGTCACTTCTCCGTCATTCACAAGCAAGCCATGTTCAGGAAACTCATCTTCCGCCGTACTGATCTGGTTAAGCGAGGGGGTTGGAATCAACGTCACATCCTTAACCTTAATGACCTCAAAATCTGCAACGACTCGTACATTTTTGAATTCGAGTTCATCAAGGATACTTAGAAGAAGGTCATCCTTCGGCGCAAGCACAATGGTATCTGGAGTAATAATCCTTTCATTTTGCTTCAGATACGCCAAAGTACGCACGTCGAAATGATCCTGATGCCGGTGGGAGATATTGAGAACATCCACGGGCGGTATTTTGTCCTTTTCCAAAACGATGCTAGGGCAAAGCACATTAATTTCTTCCCAAAGGTAATCGAACCAAACGGGATCGGTGAGTATATTGGTTTTTTCAGATTGTATGTACAGGCAGGCATGCCCGACCAAAGTGGTTTGGATCATAATTATAAGCCCTGATTTTATTGGAAATATGAAGGTTAACCGAACGAGGCAAGTAATTCAAGTCGCAGTTTTCAAAGGCTTTTGGCCTTAATATAAGACCAAAAAAGTCCTGAAATTTGGACTTTTCAATATAATTAACCTGTATATTACAGGTTGCAACTTATCCTTATTTTTTCATCAGGAAGAAGTAAACCTTGAATTTTTCTGCACACAACTTAACTCTCACTCCCAATCGAATTTTTTGTATTGGTAAAAACTATAGCAAACATATTAAGGAGCTCGGTGGTACTCAGGCACCTACAGAGCCCGTGGTATTTATGAAAACGGCTTGCAATATCGTAGCTCCTGGTGAAACTCTGCACCGGCCATCCTACGGTGACGAATTGCACCACGAGGTAGAAGTGGTTTTGTTGATAGGCAAGGAGGGTAAAAACATTCTTAAAGCCGATGCTCTGTCTTATATTTCGGCAATCACATTGGGGTTGGATTTAACTCTGCGTGATATTCAAAAAAAATTAAAGAAGGCAGGACTGCCCTGGGAGCTTTCGAAATCATTTGAGCAAAGTGCTCCATTAGGTATCTTTAAAAACTACTTTCCAAACAAAATCGACCTGAAAAACCTTCCCTTCTCATGCTCTGTGAACGGTAGCCTGCGACAAAAAGGTAATACCCGGGAAATGATATTCCCCATCGAAAATCTAATTCAAACTCTCAGTTGTTGGTGGACGTTAAGACCTGGCGATATTATTTTCACCGGAACTCCCGCAGGCGTGGCATCGCTTCAGTCCGGCGACAAGATAGAAGTAGAGAGCCCTTCGATCGGATTATTTTCCTGGACTCTGGCTTAAGCATAACAACCCCATAAATCAAATCAAAAAAACTACCGAGGAAGGTAGAATCTTTTTGGCAATTTTGGAAGAATGAAAACTACTAACAATATCTAAAATTCTTCCTGCAAACTATTTCTTTAAAGAAGCTTTAATGCCAGTTCTAAGGCTCGTTTTTTAATTTTCGCATTGGGACCAAACCAAGCTTGCCTTAGACGGGAATCCGGAGTTTTCCCGAGGCGGTCTGCCGTGTAGGTTACTGCTGTCAGAAGTCCCCATGCAGTCATTTGCGCCGACTCCAGGTTCTGCCCCGGTGCGTTTCTAAATGCATCCAGAGCAGATTGTGCATTAGCCTTTTGCTTTGCTTCTTCGCTGTCCTCAGAATCCTGTTTAAAGACTTCGTCCATATAGTTTTCAGCAATTTGTTCAGTCACTTTTTTTTCTGCAAGAAGTTGAGCGTCTTTGGCATGAGCGGATATAGCGGTCCGACCCATTTCAATAGTTTTTCTTGTCCTTTCGATCATATCTTCATCAAATTGCAGCGAAGACTCGGACAAAAAAGGCAGGGTGGATTTAAATGAACGCCGGAAAGAATTTTTCACCGTGGGTCTTGCCTTAGAGGCTATCTTCAACATACTGTTGCTGGCCGACCTTAGGGTCAAAAAATGAATTTCAATTTTTTCCCGATCCTCATGGCGGGATGCAAGCAGGATATATCCTTTCAGTTCATCGCCTCCCGGCAACATAAAGTCTTCATTTAATCTGGCGAGTGTCCAAATGATGCGAGCACCATCGAGACTACCGACCGTTTCAATTTCTGCATTCCCACAGTCGAAATAGGCTTTGTAAAAACGCAATGTTTCTTGATTGGCGTGGGACTTGGGTCTTTGTGAAGGAATTTTAGAAACTTCCCAATCGAGCTTGGCTTTATAAAGCATTTCACGGCTGGACAAACTGCCGTTGACTTCTACACCTATTCCAGCCCAGAGTTTTTCGTTTTCGAAATCCATTGATTCTATCTATGCGAAATATATAAATACAAGATCACTACTACAAATAGTCGTATACATTATAGCTTTTATTTACTTGTACGGGTTTAATTCTGTCTTTCTTCAAGAATTACCGCAAGAAAATCGTTTGCGTAGCGTTTGAGTTTGGCCTCTCCCACTCCGTGCAGCATAGAAAACTCTTCTATGTTGTGCGGTTTGCTTTGTACCATATCCGACAAAGCACTATCGTGAAAAATAACGTAGGGGGGAACGCCCTGTTCTTTTGCTAAACCCATTCGGCAGTCACGTAAGGCTTGAAATAAAGCATCATCGGAGGGATTATCGAAAGTAGACTTAGCACGTTGTTTCTCAGTTTTTCTTTTTTTCTTCTTACTCAAGGTTGTTCGTCCTGCATCTCGCCTGAATTGTATTGAACGTTCACCAACCAAAACAGGCCTATGATTTGGACCTAGTCGTAACCCACCATGGCCTTCGATGTCTACCGTTAGAAGCCCCATCGCCACCAGTTGGCGAAAAATGGAACGCCATTCCTCTTTTGAGAACTCTTTCCCAATTCCATAGGTGCTCAACCTGTGGTGATCAAAACTCTGGATGCGCTCGGTTTTAGCGCCAAGTAATACGTCTATGATGTACATAGTGCCAAACCGCTCTCCTGTACGATAAGCACATGAAAGAGCTTTTTGCGCTGCTACGGTTCCATCAAAGCTTTCCACCGGCTCCAAACAGGTGTCACAGTTATTGCAAGGTTGCTCCAAAGTTTCACCAAAATACTCCAGTAATACCTGACGCCTGCATTGAGTGGTTTCACAATAGCCTAGCAGTTTTTCCAATTTTTGCCGCTCCACCCTTTTTTGTTCATCGGGTGCATCGGAAATATCTATAAAATTAATTATCTTGCCTACATCACCTACGCCATAGGCCAACCACGCCGTCGATTTTTCCCCATCGCGTCCGGCGCGCCCCGTTTCCTGGTAATAAGACTCCATGCTCTTAGGTAGATCCATATGAGCTACGAAACGCACATCGGGTTTATCGATCCCCATCCCGAAAGCGATGGTCGCAACCATGATCACTCCCTCTTCCTTAAAAAATTGGTCTTGGTTTTTTTCTCGAAGTTTTTTACTCATACCCGCATGATAAGGCAAAGCAGTATAGCCCTGATCGATCAACCACTGCGCAGTGTCTTCCACTTTCGAACGCGACAAATGATAAATGATTCCCGAGTCACCGGAATGCTCGTTCTCTAAAAACTGAAGGAGCTTTTTACGTGGATTATCCTTAGGCACCACACGGTAAAAGATATTCGGGCGGTTGAATCCAGCCACGAACAAGCGGCCCGACTGGAGGCTCAATCTCTCCAAAATATCCCGCCGAGTAGGGCCATCAGCAGTTGCGGTCAAAGCCAGACGTGGAACCTGAGGGAAGCGCTCATGCAAAGTGGTTAACTTGAGGTATTCCGGACGGAAATCATGCCCCCACTGCGACACGCAATGCGCTTCATCGATGGCGAACAACGCCACATCGCAACGGTTAAGGAGATCAAGAAATGTTTTTGTGAGAAGACGTTCGGGAGAGACATAAACCAAATCTAATTGGCCTGATACCATACTCTGTTCAACCTGATTGGCTTCAGTCGGAGTCAGAGTGGAATTTAATCCAGCGGCGCGAACACCCAATTGATTGAGGGACTCGACTTGATCTCGCATCAAGGCAATGAGAGGCGAGACGACAACAGTGATGCCATTCAGGCAGAGCGCGGGAATCTGATAACAAAGTGATTTACCACCCCCAGTTTGCATCAGTACCAGTGCATCGCCTCCATCGAGGATATGCTCTATGATTTCCTTTTGCAGACCTCGAAAGGAATCGAAACCAAAAACTTCTTTCAGAACTTCTTTGGGTAACCGCATGGACAATCGCTAATTCAAAAACTTCCCGCTTTCAACAATAGAAAACGGTACTGAGTTCAAGGAAGCGCATTATCCCTGTTTTTGAATCGAATCGCAATTGCGGGGACAAATCCTCTTGATCATTGCTTTTTAAATTTAAAAAATCCTAATCGATTGCACCGTTTTTTTCTCATCCTTCCAAATTATCGTTTTATAAGTTCCAGAACGGTTTCGTGATGGATTTTAGAAACTTCAGATTCTGGCATTTCGAGAACCAGAGCTATTTCCTGGATCGTCAAGTTTTCATAATAGAACAGAGAAATGATCACTCGTTCTGTTGTCGGTAAATCATCAATCCCTTCGGCAAGACAATCTAACCAGTTTTCCTTTTCCATGTTTTCTGGCGAAATATACAGATCAGCTATTGTTGCATTCATAAGAGTTCCTCACGATTAGATAAGTTCAAAAAGTTCAATTGAGACTCTTCACTTTTGGGTCTGGTTTTCGTCTTTTAATTGATGGCATCCATTTCCTGCCTTTACGGTAAATATTCCATCCACTTTTTTCTGCAGTATCCCGAAACATTTGAGTTAAAAACTCGTCTACGGTTAAATTCTTCATAAATCCTCCACGGTTGAATTTTGACGCATTTCGCTGTCACTCCTATATCTAGCAAAGCTCATGCCAAATCAGGTTTTTCCGTATTTTCTTATAATATATTGATTTATTTAATATTAGGAGGCAATGTTTTGCCCTTAAAAATCTCCTTCAGCACCTGTTTCAGGATGAATAGGCAGTTTTTTCCGGTTTTTGTGTTCCGTTTCTATTGATAAGAAAGACTAGGCGCTTGACAGGATCAGCTTGGCAATTTTGGAGATTTTTTAGATGTTTTGAAGTATATGGGAAGTATCGGGGTTATCTAAAGGACTATTAAGAGGGGGAATAAATTATAAGATTAATTACGGGCTTTTTTTCTGGGATATTTTCCTAAACTTTCAGCCCTTTTGTACCATTTTGTCGCTTCATCCAGATCTTCTTCGACACCGGCACCGTTAATATACATCCAGCCTAGATTCGCCTGTGCTTTGGAATGATCTTGCTTGGCGGCCATAAGATACCACTTTGCTGCAATTTCAAGGTTTTTATCAATGCCATCTCCCGCTTCATATAATCGCCCGAGATTAAATTGAGCATTGGCATCTCCCCTTTTTGCCGCGCGTCGAAACCATTTAAAGGCCTTTCTATAATCTTTTTGTGATCCCTGGGTATATACCATTCCCAGACGAGATTGCGCTTCGCGTTTGCCATTTTTTGCTGCGGCTTCGTACCATTTAACAGCGTATTCAAAATTCTTTTCAACTCGGTCTCCTTTGTCGTAGATTTTTGCCAATTTTAACTGCGCTTCAACCTTGCCTTGTTTTGCGCTCAGCTTGTACCACTTAACGGCTTTCTGGATATCTTGCGTCACATCCATCCCTAGATCATAAATTCGGGCCAACTTAAATTGCGCATCTGCGCTCCCCAAATTCCCCGCTTTTAAAAACCACTTGAGAGCCCTATCAAAATCACGAGTAACTCTTTCGCCTTTGTCATAAATCAAACCAAGATTATATTGCGCGCCTGCGTGTCCATGTTTTGCTGCAAGCCGGTACCACTTTATTGCCCTTTTATAATTCGGGGTCACGCCCTCGCCTTTATCAAACATCCACCCCAGGTTGAACTGGGCACCTATGTTTCCCTGTCTAGCCGCATATAAATACCATTTAACGGCTCTTTCATAGTCTCTGGCAACGCCTTCGCCCTTGTAATACATCAACCCCAGATTAAATTGAGCACTGACGTTTCCTTGTTTAGCGGCCAATCGGTACCACCTGAACGCTTTGGGGAAATTTTGTCTGACACCATCCCCCTTGTCATACATCAACCCCAGATTAAACTGGGCGGTGCTGTTGCCTTTTTCGGCTAGGGGTTTCCATATTTCGAAAGCAGCCTTATAGTCGCCACGGTTTAATGCTTTCAAACCTTCCTTCACCTCATCCGCATAAGCGACCTGAGCCAGGAAAATAAAAACTAAAAGAAATGTTGAAATATTTTTCATGCGCCAGAAATAATTGAATTTATGCTACTTTAAATATTGTAAACCAAAAGAGCGGGATCAAAGTCAAACAAATTATTGAATTTTGAGGGGATTGCATATTCTCTCACTCGCTAGTTAAAACAGGTTATTTTAATGACAGTTACTGGTATTTCCTGTTAACTATTATTACGGCCTAAAAGGAAAATAAATGAAGGAAAAAGATCCCGAAATAAAACCTCGGGAAAAGAGAAAAGAAAATATCATTTTTACAGTCTGGGTACACACAGGCTATGCTGTGCTCATCCTGTCCATGATCGGCTGGATGGTGTATATGGAATTTTATATGGACTAAAATAATGGCGCGAATCTTAAATTTACAGGAAAACAAACATGCCAATTGAAGAACACTTAAATAAAATCAAACAAGGGGTCGATGCCTGGAACCAATGGCGGGAAGAAAATCCTGAAACTGTTCCTGATCTTTCCCAAGCAGATATCCGAGGATGTCAGCTCCAAAAAATCAATTTAAGCAATACGGATTTGAAGGAAGCTAAACTCCAATACTCCAACCTGACTGGAGCCACTCTCGAAAAGGCAGACCTGAACAAGGCTAAACTTTTGGAAACCAACTTACAAAGTACTAATATGAAAAGCACAAACCTTTCCGGGGCTGGCTTATTGGAATCAAATCTCCAGTTTGCAGACTTGGAAAATGCCAATTTAGAAGGGGCTCAATTAAATGAGGGAACGATTTTCAACCAAACCAATCTAAAAGGGGCCCAACTCAAGGACGCAACAGGACTAACCAAAAATCAAATAAATCTATGTCAAGTCGACTCACACACAGAGCTTCCTGATTACCTTGAAGAAGAATTGGATGATGATTTTCTGCTACAATTTTAAGGCAGGGTGCATAACGGACTCGATCTATTCGTCCATCTCTGCGTTTTCACAGTTTTGGATCGAATCCACAACAGAACTGGAAGCTCTGGCGGATAAATATTTTTGCTGGTCGTATCCCAACACAATTTCCCATGCATCTTCTTCATACTTCTCGACCAGCGGAAGAGCAACATCGTCCAGCATCCATTGACCATGCCGAATATCTTCCTTTATATGTATGTCCCAATAACTGATGGCTTCCGGGCTTAATCCTAATCTCTCACCTGCCAACTTGTTATTTGTAAAAGATGCAGGAACAGAAACCTCTATATACAGAAGACCACCAATATATCGCAAAAATTTTCGCTTTTGTTCTGATAGCATGAAGGAGTGATTGATATTGGCGAGAACTTCCCAAGGCACCAGATCAAAATAAGCTTCGGGTCGAGAATCCAACCCCAGCCCATCTAGCATTGCAGCAAAATAAGTAGAATGCTTTCGTTCCAGCTTGCCACTGCCATACTCTTCCCAAAGAATGCGCGTTAGCATAACCTGCATCTCTGAACTGGCACCCCCCAATACCCGCGAAAGCTGGCTCGCTTCGACCAAACCATCCAATGAAGCGATAGCCAACAACCTGCGGTAACCTGCATCGGAAACATGATCGCGAATATAACGTCCATCTTCAGACAATTCCGGATTCAGGTCTTCCTCCACACGGTCGCATAAAGCCTGAGTCACATTTATCGGGCGATCAATAATTAGCTGTTCTTCTTCCCAATCCGACCATTGATTTTCGATATCAGATTGAAGATTGAAAAGGAAACGAGAATTTTCATTCGAGTAATTCTTGAGATCATCATCCCAAAAAAGTTTAAGTCTGTTAATTTTATACAAACACCTTTGCACAAAAAGATGGGCTGACTCGTCATCGTCATCCAAGGATTTTTTTAATGCGCTATGAATGTTTTCATTAAAATTTTCGGCGACATGAGGATCTGCCAAAAGCTTGCCATCTAAATCATCACAATTTAAAAGCGCAATGAATTCACTCTCTGCTTTTTTATATTCCAGAGGCATATTTAAATTATCTAATTTAACAAGTGCAACCACTAGTATTCACTTTCAGAATGATGGGAAGGAGCTAAACTAGGCTATTCATAAGCATTAAGGCTATAGTCGAAGCTGGACAAAAGATGTAAAGGATTATATACAATTAATATAACAAGCAGAATCAGTCAGGTCAAATGCAGGCCTGACATTTTTATTTTTTCTCGATATTTTTTATTGAATAAATATTATATGGATAATGCAATCTCTGCCCCAGAAACAAAACTATTTGCCGATGCGGTTCTAAAAGGACTCTCCCTTAAAAAAAAGAAACTACCTTCTTGGTTAATTTTTGACACGAGAGGAAGTGAGATCTTCAAGCAAATAACAGAGCTTAAAAACTATCATCCCTCTCGATGCGAACTGGAAATTTTAAACACGCATAAAGCTACTCTTTCCAAAATATTTTCTAGTTCCTCCAGTCACCTGGTCGAATTAGGTTCTGGAGATGGCGACAAAACAATGATTCTCATTGAACAGTTGCTTTCGGATGGAATCGAACTTCAATACACCCCCATCGACATTTCCAAGGGGGCCATCAACAACCTCATCAACACACTGAACAAAAAATTCCCCAGCCCAAAATTAAACGCAACTGGGCTGGTCGCAGATTATTTTGAAGGGCTGGCCACCATCTCAAATGAAAATGTCAGAAAAGTGGTGCTTTTTTTAGGAGTCACTCTAAACAATATGGACATCCCCGATGCCAAAACTTTTCTAAAAAAACTCCGTGGAACACTTCAGAAGGATGATTACCTGTTGATCGGCTTTGATCTTATGAAAAATCCCAAATTACTTCATCAGTCGTATAACGATGAATTGTTTGAGAAGTTCAATTTGCATCTCCTCGACAGAATCAATGACACTTTGGGAGCAAATTTCGACAAAAAATTATTTGTTCAGCAAGGACATTACAATCCGCACACTCATGCAGTTGAAAGTTTTTTATACAGCACCTGCAAACAAACTATTCACATAGAGGCTTTGGGCAGGAGTTTTGACTTTGCCGAATGGGAAACAATGCAAACCGAGCAGTCTTATAAGTATTCGATAGAAGACATAAAATCCCTAGCTTTGGAAAGTGGGTTTAACATTTCAGAAAATTTTTACGATTGCAAAAATTATTTTGTGGATTCGCTTTGGCAGGCAAACTAACAGGGCAAAAAGAGAGTCACTTGATCTAAGATCAAATCAGTTCTGCTTTTAAAACATCCAGAAGCAAACAAGTCCGCCGATCATTTTCACTGGAGTAACAGATCTTGTATTCACCCGCTTTTGAAAATGACATTTCAAAAGACTCTCCCGATTGAAAATCGGCGATGGATAATACTCTTTTCTCGGATGAATACTCAATAACGGTAAGATCGTACAATGCCGAATTGAAGGTATTGCTTATTTTAACAAATGCATTTTTATAAATCCTCAATCCACTTGGCTTCTGCTGCGTTGGATTGAGAATTATCGCGCCCGAGTCCGCTTCAGATATTGCAGTAAAAATAAGTAGAACGGCTATAGCAAAAACGGAAAACTTTCTTTTAGTAGAATGAATCAATGCATCCTCTGAGCATTAAAGGTCACACAACTGAAACAATGATTCTATAAACATAAAATGGGCCTGAATATAAGATTAACGATATTTATAATGTAGTCCAAAAACCTACATACAATAGGCGTTACCCCTATCAAATGCGGAAATGAAAAGCTTTTCCACCTTAAAATAAGGGTCACCTCATTGAGCGATGGTGTCTAATCGCTTAGGACTTTTATTTCCCCTCGCATATTGGAGTGGAGCGCACAGATGTAGAAGGTGGTTTTTCCAACAAACAGAACAAATGAGTCTCCACGC
>ENA-OREN01000974-OREN01000974.1-marine-metagenome-genome-assembly--contig:-NODE-974-length-36201-cov-4.866737_pt1 | contig 36201 bp, 33 predicted proteins | sample MGYA00248624_ERZ508555 | MGnify/ENA primary metagenome ERZ508555 (study PRJEB26222, sample SAMN06267773) | marine metagenome | isolation source: Saanich Inlet, British Columbia, Canada | place... | reverse complement strand
TCCCGCGCCCGATGCCGCAAAGTGTCTCCCGCGTGACCCGGTCGATACCCACCTCACCGGCAGCTTGGGCGCTCACCGGGGTTGGTGCGCCGCCAGACAGGGCCAGCAATATAGCGGCCAGTGCGGCGGCGTGTTTCACGGGGCCAGCCTATTCCGCCGCCTCCTTGGCCGCCGGCTTCGGTGCGTTTTTCGGCGAGTTTTCCGGCTTCAAGGCTTCAGCGCCCTTTTCCATGGCCTTCGAGCGGTCGATGGGGTGGGCGTCCCGGGAATCGCCGGGCGGGTTGTCTTCGGCGGGATAGATGGCGTTGGTCAGGTTCTTCGGCCATTTCTTGTTAACGTCGATATCGCGCTCGTTGGATTTCGACATCTTCAACTTGCCTTCCTTGCCGTATTCCAGATCGAGCCACCATTTCTGTCCCGGCACCCGTTTTCCATTGCCCATCCAATCGTCCAGCTTGACGGCGATGGGAATCAACAAAGGCTTTAGCCACATGGCGTTGATGCCAAGCCAGCTTGCCATGCGTTGCAGGAGCGGGCCGTCTTCGGTCACCACCTTGTTCAGCGGGCAGGTCTTCATGCAGCGCCCGCAGGCCGAGCCCTTGGGATTGGTCAGCCGGTACTTGGCGCAGTTCTCCACGTCCGGCTTCCAAATCTCGTAGCCGTTGAACATGATCTTGTCGCCGAACGGGATGGCGTTGCAGGGACATTCGCGGGCGCACTTCCAGCAGCTTTCGCAAAATTTCTGCAGCCCGAAATCGATCGGCTTGTCACAAGTCATGGGCAAGTTGGTGGTGACCACGGCGGTCTTCATGCGCGGGCCCAGGAACGGGTTGAGCACCAATTCGCCGATGCGCGACAATTCGCCGAGCCCGGCCAGTAGCATTAGCGGGATTTGCAGAACCTGGCCCTTGGCCGAGGAATGGCAACGGGCGCCATAGCCCAACTGGCGGATATAGTTGGCGACCACGTTGCCCACTTCCTGGCCGCGCAAATAGGCCCGGTAGCTTTGCGGGCCGGAAATCCAGTCGTCGCCGGAGGCGCCTTCCATGGTCTCGTAGCCTTGATCGATGATCATGACGATGGCGTATTTATGATCCGGTGTTACCTCGTTGCCGTCGCTGTCGTGGGAATACCAGGCGTATTCTGGAATTTCGCAGATGCCGACCATGTCGATATCCAAGAAATAGGCCATCGACTTGATGTGCTTCATCATCTCTTCTGGATCATCGGTGCCGGGTGCGATGTCCTCGGCCACCGGGCCGTCCTGCAAGGGAATGTTGGCGGCCAGGGATTCGCCCATGGCGCGGCCCAAGGGGCTTTTGGCCATGAAGCGCTGGCGCTCCGACTTCACCCGCTCACCCAAATCGCCGAAATTGGGGCGCGTGAAAAAGGCGCCGCGGATGGGCACCCTCGGCACCCGTTCTTTGTCGATGCGGGTGGTCGGCTCATCCACACGCTTGACCTGCTCCATGGGGTACTTGCCCATATGGGGTGGGCGGAATTTGTATTTGAACAGGCTCATGGAATTCCTCCGGCGTTAAGGATTGCTGCTTTGGTCGCCAGTGTGCGCTGCCAAAGGGGCTGAATTCAACCACACAATTCCTGATGAATTCCAAGAAGGTCCGGAATGCTCTCTCGCTCGCGGCGGCCGAGACCGCATTCGGTGGCGATACCGAAATCGCTAACAACGGCGGTCGCCGCTTTGAGCCGGCGCATGGTGCCTTCCTTGCCGCCGGTCGCGTGCACCAGACCGAGATAAAGCTCGGTCTCGGGGCTCAAGGCCAAGTTTGCCAGCGGTGCAAAATAAGCGGCATCGTCGCGCTCGCGCGGTACCGGCAAATGGATCCAGGCAATGGGCCGCTTCGCCTTGTTTGCGGCGCCGTTGGCCACATCGACCAGATGCCCGGCATCGGTGGGCTCGATGAAGTGCTTGTGGCCGGAATCCCCATAACAAAGGTGTATCCCGGCTTCCACATTCTCGGGCACCAGATCGATGAGCCCGGCCAGCCGGGTGGTAATCGCGTCCAACATGTCATCGCCCAAGTGGTTTTCCATAAGGCCTTCCAAGAGCCCAAACTCGCTGACCACTTCCCACTGGATAGAAAGCCGGTGGGCTGGAATAGTCTCCAGCATCTTGTCGAATTCCTGACCGAGGGCGCGGCTATAGGCCTGTTCGAACAGATCCCGCGATCTCGGCTCTACATAGAAGGCGGCGACGGAGAGCGGTGTGGGAAGGCCGACCATAAAGCGTTTGTCGCCGGGAATGATCCCTTCAATGGTCAGCTTTTCGAACACGCCATAGGAGGAGATCGCGGCGTCGCCATAACCGAGATTGGGAAAGACGATTTCGTCCGCCGAAGTGACGCCGGGAACGATTTCATAGGGCGGAAAGGGGACATAAATGTTCTCGGTTTTGGAGACGCGCATCTGCGGGCTTTGGCCGATGCGTTTATTCTGTCAGCGGATCCAGGTGTCGCGCTCGCCCACCTCGCCATCGGGCAGGCGCTTCAAATGGCCGCCCAAATGCTCCATAGCGGCGCGAAAGCTTTCATCGGCGGTATCGTAGGGCGCGCTGCCGACCAAATGTGCGTTGCGTACCATATTCCATTCCTCCCAAACCCTTCCAAAAGCGATTATAGCTGAAATTCAGGGTTATAGATCAAGCCGATCACATTGCCCCACGGATCCTTCACCGAGGCAACCATGATCTCGCCGCCCACATTGGCGGGATCGCTGTCCGCTTCGGCGCCCGCCGCGATAAAGCGGGCGACGGCGGCCTCTATATCTTCCACGCCCCAATAGCTGAGCACGTTGGCGGTCTTGGCACCGGCGGGCGTATCATCCGGCATCAGGCCCAGCTCATAGCCAGCGATATTGAAGCCGGCATAGAACGGCTCATCGAAATAGGGAGCCGCACCGAAGGCGCCCGCGTACCAGGCCTTGGCCTTTTCCAGGTCGGTAACTTTGTAGATGGTGGTACGCAGGCCGAGAATGTCCGTTGCCATTGTTCTTCTCCGTTGCTGGCGGGATAATGCTCCCCGGCAGCATAACCGAAATGGGGGAGACAATCATGAGCGAGAATGCAGAAATAGCGGCGCGCTTTCCGGCCAGCCACGATATCATCGTTGCCGCACGCCAGAATTTGAAACAAGCGGAATGGGATTATGTGTGCGGCGGCGCCGAAACCGAAACCAGCCTCCGGCGCAATCGCCAGGCCCTGGACAGCCTTTCGTTTCGCCCCCGAGTGTTGCGCGATGTGTCCGATGTTGATACCGGCACTGAATTTCTTGGTCACAAAATGGCCATGCCGGTGATGCTGGCGCCCATCGGCGGGTTGCAGCGCATCCATGAAGGCGCGGCCTTGGCCGTCGATACGGCGGCCGAGCAAATCGGCGTCATCAATATGGTCTCGGCGGTGACCGAGCCGGAGCTGGAAGTGACGGCGGCCAACTCGCCCCATGCCAAGGCGTTCCAGATTTATGTGCGCGGCGATTCCGATTGGCTGAAAGACTTGGTGCGCCGGGTCAAGGGCGCCGATTATGCGATGGTGGCGTTGACCGTGGATCTCGCCTATTACGGCAACCGGGAACGGCTCAACCCGGCGCAGATGGCTTTGCGCGATGTCGCCCATCGCACCTGGCAGAAGACCGTGACTTGGGACACGGTGAAGATGCTGCAGGATGCGCTCGGCGATATCCCGTTCATGCTCAAGGGCATCCAGACCGCCGAGGATGCGCTTCTTGCCGTCGAACACGGGGTGGAGGTTGTCTATATTTCCAACCATGGCGGTCGCCAGATGGATTATGTGCGCGGCTCCATCGAAATTCTGCCGGAGATTGTCGACGCGGTGGAGGGGAAGGCCAAGATCATCATCGATGGCGGCTTTACCCGGGGCACCGATATCTTGAAAGCCATGTGCCTGGGCGCCGATCTGGTCGGCATTGGCCGCTTGCAGGCCTGGGGGCTGGCGGCGGCGGGGGCGGCGGGGGTTGTTCGCGTGCTCGAGATTTTGCAGAAAGAGATCGAGATTTCCATGGGGCTTTTGGGTGTCTCCCGCTTGGACCAGTTAAGCCCGGCCTATCTCACCCAAGGCACAACCGTACGCTTGCCCCACGAAATGAGCGCCTTTCCGCATTTGCCGGTGGACCGCCTTGAATAGCCGGTACGGCTTTACGAGCGGCAGGTATTGGATGCTATAGTTACTCCGTTATGGATAAAAAACGCCTGAGCAAATTGAAAAAGACTCTGGTCGCCGCGCGCGATGAATTGGCGCGCCTGGCCCTCGCCACCGAAGCCGACCGCAAGCCGGTGGAACTGGATCAATCCTCCCAAGGCCGCTTGTCCCGGCTCGATGCCATCCAGGTGCAGGAAATGGCGCTCGAACAGGAACGCCGCCGTGCGGTCGAGATCACGCGCATCGACGCGGCGCTGAGGCGCATGGACGAGGATGAATTTGGCTATTGCGTCAGTTGCGGCGACGATATCGCGCCAGCCCGGCTGGACAACAATCCGGCAGTGCCCACCTGCATCACGTGCGCCAGCAAATAACAGCAATCTATAGACAGGGAGATCGATTTGACCGACGCCACCACCATGAAAGCGATCTTCGCCGAACAGGCTGGCGGACCCGAAGTGCTGGCTTACAAAGACGTGCCGGTTCCGGCGCCGGGAGACGGCCAAGTGCTGATCAAGGTTGCCGCGGTCGGCGTTAATTATGCGGACGTCTATCAACGCAAAGGTGTCTACCGGACGCCGCCGCCGTGCATCCTCGGCAACGAGGGCGCGGGTACCATCATCGGTTTCGGGCCCGGCGCCGGGCGCTTGGCCGAGGGCGCGGACGTTGCCTTTCGCGGCGCCGAGGGTGGTTACGCTGAATTTGTGTGTGTGCCGGAAAGCTGGTGCTATGAATTGCCGGACGGCGTGCCCGCCGAGGTCGGCGTTACCATGCAGGTGCAGGGCATGACCGCCCATTTCCTGGCCGATGATGTGGGCAAGCTGGAACCGGGAAAATCCTGCCTGGTTCATGCCGGCGCCGGCGGCGTCGGACAAACGTTAATTCAGATCGCCAAGCTCAAGGGCGCCCGCGTGCTGAGCACGGTCGGTGGTGCCTCCAAGGCCGAACGCGTCAAATCCATCGGCGCCGACGAAGTGATTTTATACCGGGATGTGGATTTCGTGGGCGCGGTGTTGGAACTGACCGATGGCGAGGGCGTCGATGCGGTGTTCGACGGCGTCGGCGCAGCGACCATCGAAGGCTCCATCGCCTCGGCTGGGTTTCAAGGCGTGGTGGCCTGGTACGGCGATGCCTCCGGCCCGGCGCCGCTATTGGATGCGCGCAAATTGGCGCCCAAATGTGTGGCATTAACCCGGGTAGGATTGCAGCGCTTCATTCCCGACTGGCAAACGGTGGCGCGCCGCTGTGACGATCTGGCCGAATGGTATCGGTCGGGCTCGCTGAAATTCGATATCGCTCCCGCCCGCCCGCTGAGTGATGCCGCCGACGTGCACCGGGCCATGGAAGCCCGGATAACCACCGGCAAACAGATATTGGCGCCGTGAAGGCTGGGCGGCGGCGCCAAGGGCCAACAGATTAGGGCTAGGTCTCATCATTTGCCTCCGAGCAATTGGGACGGCCAAAATCGGCCGCCTACAGGGATATACAAATTATGGTGGGACTTATTCCCGAAACTGCGAAATAACTCTAACCCCGCCTGCCGGCAACGAGCCGCACTTTTCTTGGGCTCGCGCGCCACATGGCGAAGATGGATATGACACACATGACGAGGGCGATGGAAAAGGCCTGTCTGTAAGAGCCTTGGAGGTCGAACAGATACCCGGTTGCCCAGGGTCCGAAGGCGGCGCCGAAGCCACTGGCGATACCTAAGAACCCGAAGATGATCCCATACTGGCGCCCCTGGAACAGTTCCGCCGGCACCGAGGCATAGATCCCCGTCATGCCGTAGCCGAGGAACCCTTGCGCTCCGACCATCAAATACATCAGCCAATCGGACGGCCACTGCTTGAGGGCCAGCAGCAAAACATAGCTCGCAAGGAAGCCGGCAAACGCCAGGCTCCAGGCCCATTCGCGCCCGACGCGGTCCGAAAAATGGCCGATAGCGATCTGACCGCCGATGCCGGTCAGCCCCACCAGGCCGAGGGCGACAGCCGCCGCTTCCGCCGATATGCCAACATCAATCAAATAACGGGTCTGGTGCACCTGCACCGCGTACCAGGCGTGAAGGCCGCTGAAAAAGGCCAATGCCAGCCACCAGAAGCGCGCCGTCCGCATGGCCAGCGGCAGGGTCCAGTCGGTCTCGGTCCAGGCCCGATCGACGATGCCGTCGCTTTTCGGCTCGGCCTTCGGCGATTCATCGTTCTGGACCTGGGCGGTCTCGCCGTCCGGCAGCAGACCCAGATCGGCGGGCCGATGGCGCTGGAATATGGCGTTGAGCGGCACCAGCACGGCGATCAGGACAATGGCGATAATCCAAAGGCTTTGCCGCCAACCCATCGTGTCTATGGCGAACTGCATCCAGGGAAACATGATGATCGAGCCAACGCCGACGCCGGAAAACGCAAGGCCGATAGCCAGCCCCCGGCGCCGGTCGAACCAGTGGGGCAGGAACATGGTGTGGCCCATATAGCTCATGAATATGGTGCCGCCGACCACCATCACGCCGAGGGTCATGTAGAAATGCCAGGGTAATGTGGCGAAGGTAGCGGCCATCAGTCCGAGCCCGGTCAGCACTGCGCCGATGGGAATTACGATGCGCGGGCCCCAGCGGTCCATCATCGCGCCGATTGCCGGCGTCGCCAGGGTGGAGACGATAAAGCCGATGGAGAAGGTGGCCGCGATGGTCGCCCGGTTCCAGCCAAACTCATCCAGGATCGGCGGGAACAATAGCGAGAACGCGGTGCGCGTGTTGACGCCAATGCCCATGGTGACGAAGGCAACGGCGACAACCACCCAGCCGTAGAAAAACGGCAGCCCGAATGGGGTTCTGCCGCCGGCTTGGCTGAGCTTGGCTTGGATCACTCCTTCATCCGCGATGACGAATTGACCGTGGCGTGCAGGTTGCGGGCGAAGTCATTGACTGTCCTAATATCGTTATGGAAGGCGTTGCGGGCGAACTCTTTGACCGCCTTGACCGCCGGCAGGGGCGCTTTCTTCAAGGCCGCGATCAATTTGTCCACTTCGGCGTCCAGATCACCGGGCGCCGTCACCTTCGAGACCAGCCCGTAGGCGAGGGCGGTGTGGGCATCGATCTCCTCGGTCGAGTAGGTCATGAAGACGGCGGCTTTCCGGTGCAGCCGGTCGACTAGCGACGACATGGCCATGGTCGGCATGATGCCGTGGCCCATTTCCGGCAGGGAAAAGCGGGCATCGTCGGCGGCCAAAGTCATGTCGCAGACGGCAGCCAGCGCACAGCCGAAGCCCAGCGCCCGGCCACGCACCACCGAGACAATCGGAACATCGATGTCGCGGAACGCGCCATAGGCATCGAAGATGATTTCGTTGTTGTCGCGAAGATCAAGGGCTTCGGGCGATCCGCCGTCGCCTTTGCGGCCCATCCCAGAGCGGCCCATGCAGAAATCGTCGCCGGCGCCGGTAAAGATGATGGCGCGCGCATCGGCGGCCAGCTCGCGCAAGGTGATAGCCAGCTGTGTGGCCAGGGGGTCAGAAACCCGATTGCCGTCCTCGGCCATGTTCAAGGTGACTTTGGCGATATCGCCATCATGTTCGATTAGTACGTCGTCAGCCATTTGGGTTACTCCCGCTAGTGTGATTGAAATTGGTTAGGCCAGGACAAAGTCCCGGAGCCAGAGACCTTGCGCTACCAAGCGTCGGTCCTGGTAATCAAAGCCGCCTAATTGTACCCCGAGCGGCAGCCCGCCCGATGCCAGCAAAGGCAGCGTCAGCGCCGGATTGCCGATCACCGAGCAGGGATCAAGGAACGACGCATCGCCGGTGGGCATGCCGATGGTCGCCGGGCCGGGCGCCGTCAGGGTGATACAGGCGTCGGCTTTTGTTTCGAGCGCTGCATAGGCGGCCTGCATGGCGTCGGCGCGCGCGCGGGCGGCGGCGAAATCGTCGGCGGTCAGGTTGGCCATGATGTCTTGGCGGGAATGCACGTCCTGGCTCAACAGATCGGGGGACCGATCCAGATAGGCCAGCACCGGAAAGCGGCTTTCCCAATCGCGCAGCACGTCGGAGATTTCCAAAACATCGCCCATCATAATCTCGAATGCGTCCACGTCCTTGTCATCTTCGCGGCTGATGATTTGGACGCCGTCCTGGGCGAGGCTTTCCAGCATGGCATCGAACACGGCACGCACGTCGTCCGGGGTTTTCTCCCAGCCTGGCGTTTCCAGGCGGATCAGGCGGGCGGGCTTTTCCGGGGCCGGCATTTCGGTGGCGCCGGGCAGGCTAAGCCGGGTTACTTCGGCGCCAGCGTTCCGCGACATATAGTGCAGTGACAGCCACATGTCTTCGAGGCTGGCGGCCAATGTGCCGAGATGATTGATGCCGCGGCTGATCGGATTGATGCCTTCCAGATTGATGCAACCGAAGCTCGGCTTAAGGCCCCAAAGCCCGCAATAGGCGGCCGGGCGCATCACCGAGCCGCGCACTTGGGTGCCGAGCCCCATGGGGAACATGCGTGCGGCGACACCGGCGGCGGTGCCGCTGGATGAGCCGCCCGGGGTGCGGTCCAGATCCCACGGATTGCGGGTCTTGCCCGGTGGGCGGGCGGCGAACTCGGTGGTGACGGTCTTGCCGATGATCGCGGCGCCGCCCCGTCTCAGCCAGTAAACGCACGCCGCGTCCCACTTGGATTGGTGGCCGGCGAACATGTCGCTGCCGTATTCGGTGGGCATGTCCTGGGTTTCGATGATGTCCTTGACGCCGACGGGCATGCCGTCGACCGGGCTTAAGGGATTGCCATTCTTGTAACGCTGGGACGCGGCGTCGGCGGCGGCGCGGGCAATCTCCAAATTCTGGCAAACGAAGGCCATGACCTGGGGCTCGCGGGCTTGAATGGCTTCAATGCAGCGTTCCAGGTAATCCCGGGGCGTACTCGCGCCATCAAGGAAGGCCGGGATTTGGGATGTGAACGGCGCGAAGCCCGGCGCCTTGGGATCGTAGGCCCCCATACCTTCGGCGCGATTGACCTGTTTGTTCATGACTAGCTCCGGTTTCTAGCCAAACGCGATCTGGCGTTCGGGACGTGCTTCGTTGAGGCGCTGGCAGTAGGCATCCAACCAGTTGGCATCCCTGGGCGCAACGAAATACCCCGAACGGGCGATGAAGAAATCCTCCGGCGTGTCGGCGGCCGGTGGGCGCGCGCCGGACTTGGCGAGGGCGTCCGCCGCCTGCAACATACGCCGCCTGGTAACCGCGATCATCTGATCCGATGGCGCCAGATGTTCAAACGGCAAATCGGCAATGCCGCCCATGCTTTCGGTGACCATGGTGTCCTGCAAAATCAGGCCTTCGATGCCGGAATAACTCTCGGTCCTCTGTTTCGCTCGGTCGATGCGATAATCGTTGCCGGCATTGGCGGCGCTCCGCCAGCGCCCAAACCAGTCCGTTGTATTGGGCTCGAAGTCGGTGAAATTGGCGACGCCGCCGGCCAGCCGGTTGGTGCCCGCTTTGCGTTTGCGCGTGACGCCGAAATAGACCGACATATTATGGGTGTCGTCCATGGGTACCCAGGCGCGCGCCGCCACATGGCCGTCGATGGGACCGGTCGGCGACAAGGTCCAGAACGGAAACAGGAAATGGGCCACGCGCCAGTAATTGCCGCCGTCCTCGGTCGGATGGTAGGCGCCGTAGGCGGTGCCGCATTTGGTTTCGGTGATCTCGTATTCCGGCTGGCGGATGAAATCGCCGCGCTTGTCCGGCGACGCGGTATCAAAGTTAAGTCTGCCGGCCAGATCGCTGTGCAGGAAGCCGGCGTGGGAGGTATCGATCGAGCCTTCAAAGGATTGCAGATAGCTGCATTCGCGCTGGATGAAGACGGCGTTGACTTCCGCGTCAGGGGTCAGCGTCGCCTCGATATCAGGCAGCGCCGGAATATTGGACTGGTCGCCCATGAATACCCAGACCACGCCCGCCCGTTCCCGCGCCGCATAGGCCTTGGCCTTCACTTTATGTTTGAAGTCTTGGGCCGGCGGCACATTGGCCATATCCATACAATTGCCCTCTACATCGAACTTCCAGCCGTGATAGACGCAGCGGATGCCGTCTTCTTCGTTGCGGCCAAAAAAGAGCGAGGCGCAGCGATGCGGGCAGCGATGATCCATGACGCCAACGCGGCCCGACGAATCCCGAAAGGCGACCAATTTTTCGCTCAAGAGCATCAGCCGTACCGGATCGCCGTCGGCCACCAATTCGCCGGACGCCGCCGCCGGAATCCAATATTGGCGCATCAATTCGCCCATCGCAGAGCCCGGCCCGGTGCGGGTCAGAATTTCGGCTTCGGCTTCGGTGGTCATGAACGCCCCCTCAATTCCCTATGCGTCTTCAATTCTTGCACGCCTGGAGACGTGATAAAAGCGCCAGACCAACAGCGCCGCCGCCACCACGCTAGCGATCAGGATGGCTTCGAGGATGCCCGCCGCGCCGCGCTCGAATTTCAGCGCCAACAACCACGAAAGCGGCATCATCACCAACAGGTAGGACAGGAAATGGCTGAACACTGGCGCCACCGTATCGCCGCGACCGCGGAGCGCGTGCGATAAGACAACCTGGCCGCCGTCGGGGATCAATATGATGCCGATGAAGGCGATCAGCGGGCCAGCCGCGGCAACCAGAGCTGCATCGACGGCGAAGCCCTTGGCGATCCACGGCGCGAAGACGAACAGCAAGCCGCCGAGCACGAACATGGCCACCGAATTAACGCCGAGGCCGAGCCAGCCGGCGCGCGCCATGCCGGGTGCGTCCTTGGCCCCCCAGGCATGGCCGACCAGGACGGCGGTGGCACTGCCCATGCCGAGCGCCACCATGAACACCATGCCCAGCATCTGAAAGGCGATGGAGTAGGCGGCCAGGGCGATGGTGCCCAGCAATCCGGCGATCAGGCTCTGCATGGAGAAGGCCAGAGATTCCACCCCTTGACTGGCTCCGGCGCTGTAACCGATGCGCCGTTGGACCCGCCAGGCCTGCCAGCCGCCGGTTGCCGGCTTGCGTATGCATAAGCGCTCATGGTCGGCCAGGTTCCAGATATAAACGATGATGGCGGCGGCGAGGACGGCGCGCACCGAGGTGGTCGCCCAGGCCGAGCCGATGGCGCCCAAAGCCCCGAACCCCAGATTGCCGTAGATCCACATCCAATTGAGGAAGATGTTTAAAAGATTGCCGGTGGCCATCATAATCATCGGCATGGCCGGTCGCTTGAGGGCTTCCAGGAAATAGGAACAGGTCACATAGACAATCATGAACGGCAGGCCGAGGGCGAGGATGCGCACCACTTGTCCGCCATGTTCGGATAGCTCGGCACTTTGCCCGGACAGTTGCAGCACCCATTCGCCGGCCAGGGCGAGGCCCAGACAAACCAGGCCGAGCCCGGCGGCGTATACAGTTCCCCGCCGCCACGCGGCGCCGCAACCCGCGTCGTCGCCGGCGCCCTTGGCGCGCGCCGTCTCGACCAGGGTGCCGAGGCAGAGCCCGATGGTGGTCACGAACAGGGGCACGGTGATGGCGATGGCGATGCTTTGATAGGCCAGCTCAGCTGTCGCGAAGCGGCCCAGCATGATGGTATCGATCAGCGACATGGTCAGCATGCCGATGCGCGATCCGATAACCGGCACCGCCAGGCGCAACAATGCCTTTGTCTCGGACCCTACGTTTAAGGGCCGGCTTATGGCGCTATCGTCAATCATGTTTATTATTGGCCTCGATGGCTGCAAAATGAAGCGCGGCTGTTCATAGGGGGTGTTAAGACGATGATCCAGCTTTATCAAAGCATGCAATCGGTCTGCTCGGGCAAGGTGCGCCTGGTGCTCGAAGAAAAGGGTGCCGAATATGAGGAGATCGACATCAATCTGCAAAAAGGCGAGCAGTTTGATCCCGAATACAAAAAGCTCAATCCCAAGGCAGTGGTGCCGACCATAATCCATAATGGCAAGGTGATCCGCGAATCGACCCTGATGATCAATTATCTGGACCAGGTGTTCCCCAATCCACCCTTGACGCCAGATGCCCCTTATTTGAAGTTCCGCATGGGCTTGTTTCCGAAAATGATGGATGAGGAAGTTCATCCAGCGGTGAATTTGATCACTTATGCCGTCGCGACCCGTCATATCCGCGCGGCCAACTACACTTCGGAAGAACTGGAAGCCCACTTTGCCCAGACCAGCGATCCCGAGCGGTCGCGGCGCCAGCGCCTGGTCCACGAACAAGGCCCGGTGGCGCCGGTTTTTGCCTGGGGCATCCAGACTATGGATAAGATGCTGGCGGCATTGGACGGGGCGCTAGAGGAATTCGGCGGGCCGTGGCTGCTGGGCGACCAATACACCCTCGCCGACGTCGGCGTCACCAATTATGTCTTCCGCCTGGAGGCGCTGGCCTTCGAATCCATGTGGACCGAAAACCGTCCGCGGGTCACGGCATGGTGGGAGGCCATCAAGGCGCGCCCCAATTACATCGGCGTGACGTCGCGAAGATTGGAGCCCGGCGCCATCACCAGCCGCCGCGAATATGGCGCCGCCGCCTGGCCCTATGTGGAAGCGGCCCTGGCCGGGGAGGGGAGATGAGCCAAACCGGCTTGCCCAAATGCGTGCTGTTCGATCTGGGCGGCGTGATTGTCGATGTGGACATGGGCGGCGTGGTGTCCTCCTTTTCTTCGAATGCCATTGATACGGGCGATGCTGAGAGCTGGTATGGCGCGGCTGCCATCGATCAATTCGAAAAGGGAGAAATTGGCACCGCCGATTTTGCCGATGCGATTGTCCGGGAATTGGGGCTGGATTGTTCGGCGGAACAGTTTCTTGGCGCCTACGGTAATTGCCACCGCGGCATGTTTCCGGGCGCCGCAGATTTGCTTGAAGACATATCGGGGAAAACGCATTTGGCCTGTTTCAGTAATACCACGCCGCTACATTGGCAAACCTTGTGCAGCGAATTGAGGATCGACCATCACTTCCAAACCAAAATCCTGTCTTTCGAATTGGGACAACGAAAACCGGACAGCGCCGCATTTAACGCCGCTGCGGAATGCCTGCCGTTCACTCCCGAAGACGTAATGTTTTTCGATGATCGGCCTGAAAATGTCGATGGCGCCAAGACCGCGGGGTTCGATGCCCATCTGGTCTATGGACCTGAACCGGCGGCGGAAATATTGGGGAAATACTAGATCCAGCGGCGGACCCGAGATTTGTAATCCACGTACGGCGCGCCGAAATGCCGCTCCAGATATTCTTCTTCGCGGCCGATGACGCCGTAGCGCATGACCGGATACCAGATCACAAGCCCAGCGATGATCCATAAAGTGTCGGCGGCGATGGCAGCACCGATGGTGCCTAACAACATACCGCAATAGATGGGATTGCGGGAGATGGCGAAAGGGCCGCTATCGACCAGCGCCGAGGACGGCGTGTGCGTATCCACGTCGCCGCGAAAATTTTTGAATTGGCGGGCCGACCAGAGCGCGATCACAAAGCCGATGGCGAAGACGCCGGCGCCGATCCAAATGTTGGGCCAGTCGCCGGGCACAAAGCGGAGCGGAACCAGCCAGCTCAATCCATAGCCGGCGCCAACCAGCATAAACCACATCAAGGGCGGGCGGACGACCACATCGGCGCGGTCTTCGGTTTGGTCTGACATGTTAATCCTCCAATACGACAAGTCTATTGTCAGTAAGATATGACAATATACTTGTCAACAATAAAGAATCGCGCTATGGCTGGAAACGGAGTGAAAAATATGGACGAAAAAACCAAATTTACCCACGAAGGCGCGGCTGCGATGACCGTGTTTTTGGAGACCATGGGGCTCTATTTTCGTCTCCGCGATGCCGGTAAGCAGTCCGGTCTGGTGACGCCGGGCGGCGGCGGCATCTGGGGGTTCCTGCATTCCCTGGCAGTGGATGGTGCGCAAACCGTGCCACAACTAGCCCGCGCCCGCCCCGTATCGCGCCAGCATATTCAACAGATCGCCAACGAAGCCGAGGCCGATGGGCTGATCGCCTTCATCGACAACCCGGCCCACAAGAAATCGAAGCTGGTCAGCCTGACCGATGTGGGCCGTGCCCTGCATCAACAAATGACCGCGCAATTTGCGCAGGTGGCGGGCAAGCTGGCCGAGGGCATGAGCACCCAGGATCTGGAAGTCACCGGGCGCACTCTCAACCAGTTACGCTCCCGGCTCGCCGGCGGCGCACTGCAGCTTGGTGGATTGTCGAAGGAAGGGGAAGGGGACTGAATTTACGCTAACTACGAAACGAACCCAATTCGTATCATCGTTATATTGTAATGGGTTATAACAAGAACTGGCAATAATGACGCCAGGTGTGCCGCGCTAGCTTTCGCGGCTATCCACAATCTCAATCTCGTGGGAGATTGTGGCGCTGGCGCCGAGCATCACCGTGGCCGAGCAATATTTGTCCGCCGACAGGCTGACCGCCCGCTCCACTTTGGCCGGATCCAGCCCGGTGCCGGTAACGATGTAGCGGACATTTATTTCGGTAAAGACCTTGGGAATATCCTCGGCCCGCTCGCCTTCGATTTCGATGGCCACATCGGTGACCGGCTGGCGCGATTTTTCCAGGATATCGACCACATCGTATGCCGTGCAACCGCCGAGGCCGAGTAGAAGCATTTCCATCGGGCGCACCCCGGCGTCGGGACCGGCATCGGTTGCCGCGCCGCCCATGATGACGCTGTGACCGCTACCCGATTGGCCCAAGAAAGTGCGATCCTCGATCCATTTTACGCGGGTTTTCATGGCGGCCATGGGATGATCCTTTTGTTTAAGCGACTTCCACGCTGCGCTGGGCTTTTTTGCGCTGGTGCGGGTCCAGATGGCGCTTGCGCAAGCGGATCGAAGCGGGCGTCACCTCGACCAACTCGTCATCGCCGATATAGGCGATGGCTTTGTCCAGGTTCATCTCGATGGGCGTGGTCAGATCGACGGCGTCGTCTTTGCCCGATGCCCGGATATTGGTGAGCTGCTTGGCCTTCAATGGATTCACTTCTAAATCGTTGCTGCGGTTGTGCTCACCGATAATCATGCCGATATAGATACGCTCGCCGGGGCCGATAAACATGGGCCCGCGATCTTCCAGGTTCCAGATCGCATAGGCGACCGATTTGCCCGTTGCCATCGACACCAGCACCCCGGCGCGGCGGGATTGCAATGCGCCCCGGTAGGGCGCGTAGCCGTGAAAGATGCGGTTGAGCACGCCGGTACCCTTGGTGTCGGTCATAAATTCGCCGTGATAGCCGATCAGCGCCCTAGTCGGCGCATGCAACACAAGCCGCTGCTTGCCGCGCTCGCCAGTCCGCATTTCGACCAATTCGGCCTTGCGGGCGCTCAGTTTTTCCACCACTGCGCCGGAGAACTCCTCGTCCACATCGATGGTGACTTCTTCGATGGGCTCCAGCCGCTCGCCGCTATCCGGGTCTTCTTGATACACCACCCGGGGGCGTGAAATGGACAACTCGAAGCCTTCCCGGCGCATGGTTTCGATCAGCACCGCAAGCTGCAACTCGCCACGTCCGGAAACTTCAAATGCATTGGCGTCATCGGTTTCCAGGATGCGCAAAGCAACATTGCCCTCGGCTTCCCGGTCTAGTCGGGTGCGGATCACCCGGGAAGTGACCTTATCGCCCTCGGTGCCGGCAAGCGGTGAATCATTAATCGAAAAGGTCATCGCCAGGGTCGGCGGATCGATCGGCTGCGACGGTATCGGCGTATCGACGTTTGTGGCGCACAAAGTGTCGGCGACGGTGGCTTTCTGGAACCCGGCCAGGGCGACGATATCGCCGGCGCCGGCGGCGTCTACGGATTGTCGCTCCAATCCCCGGAAGGCCATGATCTTGGTAATGCGGGTTTCTTCCAACACCGTTCCGTCGCGGCCGATGGATCGAACGGTTTGATTGGCGCGCACGGTTCCGGCCTCGATTTTTCCGGTCAGCACGCGGCCCAGATAGGGATCAGCCTCAAGGGTTGTCGCCAGCATGCGAAAGTCGCCGTCCGGTTCCACATTGGGCGTCTCGACATGATCGATGATCAAATCGAACATCGGGGTAAGGTCGTCTTTGGGCCCTTCGGGCTCGGTCGCCGCCCATCCTTGCTTGGCGCTGGCATAAAGGACCGGGAAATCAAGCTGGTTTTCGTCGGCATCGAGGGCCACGAACAGATCAAATATTTCATCCAGGACGGCATCGGCGCGCTGGTCGGGCCTGTCCACCTTGTTGATGACGACAATCGGGCGGAGGCCCAAATTCAGGGCCTTGCCGGTCACAAACTTGGTTTGCGGCATTGGCCCCTCGGCCGCGTCGACCAAGAGGATCACGCCATCGACCATGGTTAAAATACGCTCCACCTCGCCGCCGAAATCGGCGTGGCCGGGGGTATCGATAATATTGATGCGTGTATCGTTCCAAGCTACCGAAGTGCACTTGGCCAGAATTGTAATGCCGCGCTCGCGTTCAATATCGCCCGAATCCATTGCTCGTTCGGCAACCTTCTGGTTGTCCCGAAAAAGGCCCGATTGGCGTAGCAGGCAATCCACCAATGTGGTCTTGCCATGGTCCACATGGGCAATGATCGCGATATTGCGGAGCATGTCAGCTTCGCCGCTCATGAATATTCCATTCGTTTTGGTATGGGATCAGGCGGCGGACTATAGCGATGGCGGCGTACTTCACAAGCGCTTCATGGATTTTTGTCCAGAACCGCTTTAAAAAATTAGTTTTGGGCACTGCCTTGAATTTCGTTGGTTGCAAATCAATATATACGAAGGGGCCAGTATTTGTGTGGTGATGGCTTCGCGCCATATTCGAAATAAAGGATCGTAAACGCGATGAATCAAGAATTGACTGTACCGCGCGGCGCCGACTTGGCGACGCTTGACGAGATTGATACCGAAGACTTCGTGACCTTCCGCACCGGGGGACAGTTGTTTGGTGTCTCGATCCAAAAGGTTCGCGATATTCTCAATCTCGATAAAATCGCCTTCATCCCGCTGGCGCCGCGTCAGGTGCGCGGCTCGATCAACCTCCGCGGCCATATTGTGACCGTGATCAATGTGCGCATCTGCCTTGGCATGCCCGATTACGAGCCGGCGAAAAAACAGGTTGTCGAAAGCGAAGGCGAGGCCGATGGCAATGACGCTGCTGCCGACGCCGCTGCCGCCGACGCTGCCGCCGACGCCGCTGCCGACGCCGACGTTGTCGAAATCTCCCATGTGGGCGTCACAGTGGAATACGGGCCTGAGCTTTACACTTTGCTGGTCGATGAAATCGGCGAGGTCATTACTGTCGCCACCCGTGACAAGGAAGCGGTGCCGACAACGCTGGAATCACTCTGGACCAAGTTTGCCCGCAACGTCATCCAGCTAGACGGCGAATTGTTGGTGATCTTGGATTCCGACAAACTGGTCGATCCCGGCGAACACAAATAACGCCGCTTTTGGCGCCGCCCGGCGCCCCTATCCCCAAAATTTGGCCGGCGCTACTTCCCGAACAGGTTCTTAAGCGCGCCGGTGGCGCTTTTGGCGCCGTCTTCCAGAGACTTGGTGGCGCCTGATGCGCCTTCGGTGACTTTTTTCATGGTTTCCGATGCCGCCCCCGACGTGCCGCCGGTGATGGCTTTGAGGGCATCCTGCGCGCCGCCGCCCAGTTTTGAGAACATATCAGTTGCCAGTTTGGTCAGATCGCCGGTCATGGCGGTGACGATGGCATCCTGAACTTTCGGGATCAAAACCGCCGCGATTTCCGCCGGCGGCAGGCCATTTTCCTTCTTGCCAATATTGTCGAGGGAAATCGAGAAGGCCGGCAACGCGGTATCCATTTTCAGCCCCTCGTGCGCCACGGCGCGCACCTTGACGTCGGTCATGCGGAATTTCTCGATGATAAGCTTGGGGCCTTCTTTGGCCTCGGATGATTTCGCAGCCTCGCCGCCGCCGGACGCCTTGCCGCCGCCGGCACCACCGCCTTGCGCCTTGATGAAGGCATCCACATTATTCTGGATGGCGATGAAGTTGGATGTTTTCAAGGATTCCTGGATCGAGGCGTTGGCGCTCAAGGGGTTGAAGCTGAATTTCTTGAACTCGGCGATCACGTTCGGCGCGTTGATCAGAATCTCCTTGATGACGATGGTATCGGAGCCGATGGTGCTGGTGTCGATCTTGACGCCGATATTGCCTAGCTGGAAGGCGTGCGGTGTTTGGAACCCGGCCGGGTTGCCGATCTTAAGGCCTTCCAATGCTGCCTCGCCCGAGGTCAGCGACAAATCGACCTTCGCCAGCTTCACTTCCGCCTTGGTCAATTGGGGGCCGAGCTCTTCGACCGTGGTTTTGATGATGTCGCCGGCGAACACAAAGACGCCGATGATGCCGGCAATGACAATGACAAGAACCACACCGACGATGCTGGTAACGATCTTCACGGGCTTGCTGGCCATTGTTTTTTCCTCTGTTTCATTTGCTATGCGTTTATTATCACTAATCTTCGGCCCTAGCGGCAATACCTATTTACCGAATCACACCACCGAATTTTCGCGAGTCTTGAGGAAACGGATATCGGGCCAGTCCTCGCCGGCCCGGTTCAGGTGCCAGGCGTTGCGCGCCAGGAACACCGGCGCGCCGTCATGGTCGAGGGCCATCGCCGATTGATTGGCGTCGGCGAAGGCTTTCATTTGGCGATCATCGCCGGCTTCAACCCAGCGGGCGGTCATGATGGAGGTGGCTTCAAAGCGCACCGGAACGTCGTATTCGGTGCGGATGCGATCGGCCATCACCTCGAACTGCAGCCCGCCGACGACGCCGACGATCATCTCGGCTCCGATATGCGGCTTGAACACCTGCGCCGCGCCTTCTTCGGCCAATTGCTGCAAGGCGCGACCCAGATGCTTGGCGCGCATGGGGTCTTCGGGGCGCACCGATTGCAAAAGCTCGGGCGCAAAGGACGGGATACCGGTGACGTGCAAATTCTCGCCCTCGGTCAATGTGTCGCCGATGCGCAAATTGCCGTGGTTGGGCACGCCGATGATGTCGCCGGCCCAGGCTTCCTCTGCGGTTTCCCTGTTTTGGGCCAGGAACAGGACCGGGTTGTTGAGGGCAAAGGGTTTGCCGTGGCGCACATGGTGCAATTTCATGCCGCGCTTGAAATGGCCCGAGGCGAGGCGCACGAAGGCGATCCGGTCCCGGTGCTTGGGGTCCATGTTAGCCTGTATCTTGAACACGAAACCGCTGACTTTTTCTTCGCCAGGCTCGACGGTGCGCTCGGCGCAAACCTGCGGGCGCGGCGGCGGCGCATAACGGACCAGGCCTTGCAACAATTCACGTACCCCGAAATTGTTGATGGCGCTGCCGAAATAGACCGGGCTCAAATGGCCGGCGCGGTAATCTTCCACATCGAATTCCTGACAGAGGCCGCGCGCCATCTCCACATCATCCCGCAATTGCTTGGCGGCGTAGTCGGGGAGGTGCTCGTCCAGTTCGGGATCATCCAATCCCTTGCAGGCGATAATGGTTTCGGCTTCATCCTGGGCGGCGCCGGACGCGCGGCCCTTGGGCGCCATTAGCAGACGGTCATTGAGGACATCGAAACAGCCAAGAAAATCCCGGCCCATGCCGATCGGCCAGCTTGCCGGCGTCACGTCGAGGGCAAGGGATTGTTCGATCTCGTCCAGCAAATCGAACGGCTCTCGGGCTTCCCGGTCCATTTTATTGATGAAGGTGACGATGGGTATATCGCGCAGCCGGCACACCTCGAACAGTTTGCGGGTTTGGTTTTCGATGCCCTTGGCGGCGTCGATAACCATCACGGCGCTGTCGACGGCGGTCAGCGTCCGGTAGGTGTCTTCGGAGAAATCTTCGTGGCCGGGGGTATCCAAAAGATTGAACAGGCAATCGTCATATTCATAAGTCATCACCGAGGAAGCGACCGATATGCCGCGCTCGCGCTCCACCTTCATCCAATCGGAATGGGCGCGCCGGCTCTCACCCCTGGCCTTGACGGCGCCGGCGGCTTGAATGGCGCCGCCGAACAGCAAAAGCTTTTCGGTCAGCGTCGTTTTACCGGCGTCCGGGTGCGAAATAATGGCAAAGGTTCGCCTGGCGGCGATGGCATGATTTAATTTTGGCATGGGTCTTCAAGCATGGGTCGTCAATATGGAAGATATCCGGCCCGGCGCAACCGTTTAACTAATGACGGCTGCGACGGTCCATGAATGTGTAGCGGCTTTGCGAGGTGACGGAAATGTCGATGTCTTCGCCGTCGCGGCGGAGATTGATGACAATCTCGACGCCGGCTTCACCGGCGCTCCAAATCAGGCGGTACATTTCGGTCAGCGACGAGGCGGTCTCGTCATTGATGCCGGTGATCAGATCGCCGGGCTCGACGCCGGCGCTGTCGGACGGCCCGTCGGGGATGGTTCCCGATACGAACAAGCGGCCCATGGCCTCTGCCGTATACATGCCGAGCCAGGGTCGCATGGGGCCTTGGGCGCGGCCCAATGAGATCAGATCATCATAAATGGGCTGCAACAGATCGATGGGAACGAACATGTTGCCCTGGCTGTCTTTTTTGCCGCTCTCGGCATCGTTGACCCAGAGCGAGCCGACGCCGGCCAGCTTGCCGTTGCTGCGGATCAGGGCGGCGCCGGACCAATTGGGATGGATTGGGGTCGTGAAGATGGCCCGCTCCAGCATGTATTCCCAGGAGCCGGCAAACTCGCGCCGGGATGCGACGGTGCCGGCGATGGCATGCTGGGCGTTGCCGTAGGGGGCGATGATGACGGGCTCATTTTCTTCCAGGTCATCGGCGCTGCCCATGGGCAGTGTGGGTAGATCAAGGGGCTGCAAAGCGTGGATGATGGCCATGCCGGTTTCGTGGCTGTAGCCGACCAACTCGGCCTCGACCTCCTGGCCGCCGCGCCCATTGAGGACAATGCGACTGGCATCGACCACCAGATAGCCGATGGTGAGGATAAAGTTATCGTCGTGGATTTTAACGGCGTTGCCTTGGCGCTCGGTACCGAGGGTGCGGGCGCTGAAGGCCTCTTCCGGCACTTCGGCCGAAAGCCTGAGCACAGCGGCCAGGGCGTTTTCCAGATCGAAGGAAAGCTCTTCTGCCTTGGGGTGGGGCGCGAGCTTCAAGGTCGGGTCGAGCAGATGCAAAAGCCCGCTTGGGCGGTGGCCGTTGGCGCGTTCAATAGGAGGCATAAATTACAAATCTCAGCTTTGATTTCGGATGTAGGGATCGGCGCCACACTAGAGCACTATTTGACCAAATGGAACCATTTGGTCAAATAGTGCTCTAGTGGTTTGATAGCCAATCTGGCCAGCGCAATTTTACGCCTTTTGGGCCTGCTGTCTCAACTGGAAGGCGGGGTCTGCCCGGCGCTGGCCGATGCGCCTTGCAATTTGGATTCCCGGCGCACGATATAGGTGGTCGCGCCGACGATTACGGCAGCGCCGATCCAGGTCCACATCCCTGGAAATTCGGAAAACACCAGATAGCCGATGATTGCCGCCCAAAGAAGGCGCACATAGGTAAACGGCTCCAGCGAGGAAACGTCCACATGTGTGATGGCGCGCACCATGGTGATATGGCCGAGCGCCGCCAATATGCCAACCACCGCCAGCCAGCCCAGCTGCGTCCATGTCGGCGTGGTCCAGAAGAACAGCGCCAATATGAACGACAAGGGCGTCTGCAGAATGGCCACCCAGGCGCTGCAGGTGATGGCGCTGTCCCATTTGGATAGATGCTTGGCGAACAGCTTGGTGCCGGCGCTGAAAACGCCCGACATGATGACGAACAGAAAGCCGATATTGAGGGTCTCAAAGCCCGGCCGGATGATGATCAGTGCGCCCAGCACGCCAAAGCCGATGGCCGCCCAGCGCCGCACTTTCATCGCTTCGCCGAGAAACAAGGCGGCGCCAATTGTCAGAAACAAGGGTGCCGACAACCCCAGTGCGGCGGCGTCGGCGATCGGGATCAGCGCCAGTGCCATATACCAGGTGGACAGCGACGCCACGTTGATGAACGAGCGGGCTACATGCAGGCGGAATTTCTCGGTGCGTAAGGTGCCGATGCCGATGCGCATCAACAGCGGCACATAAAACAGGGCTGAAAAGAAGTTTGAGAAAAAAGCAATGACCAGCGGGTGCAGATCGCCGCCCAAATGGCGGACAATGGCGTGGCTTGCGGTAAACACCAACGCACTGGTGACGGTAAATCCGGCGGCGACCGGAAAGGACTGGCTGAACGGCACGCCGCCGCCGTTTGCGGAATTGGGCATGGGCCGGATTACTGGCCGGGCCGCCAACTGTCAAGCTGGCGGGGGCTCAATTAAGCGTGCTGTAGAACATGCTTTAGAAGGCGTAGCGGGCGCCGAACATGAAATTATGGCTGGAATATTCAAAGGTGACCGGATCGCCGCTCGCGTCCTGCAGCTCGGGATCGAACGTGTTGAAAAAGCGGTAGGACGCTTCCAGGGTGATTTTATCATCGAGGGGCATGGTTACGCCGGCGCCGAACTGCATGGCGAAAACGAAATCGTCGGAATTATAAAGCGCCGCGCCGGACGAATTGACGCCGTCCAGGAACACGCCCGAGACGCCGACGCCGGCGAAAACATAGGGCGTCAGCAGCGATTGAGGCGGCAAGTCCATCACCAGATTGCCCATGCCGGAATAGGTGATCAGGTTGCCGGTGACGTTGCCGGTGCTGATGGATTGGGCATTTGCGGTGCCGGTTATGGATTTCACCGAGGAGTTTGTGTAGATGAATTCCGCTTCGGCGCGAAAGCCGTTTTTCAGATCGATGCCGATAGCGGCGGCGCCATTGAAACCGGCATCAAATTCGGTGGAGTTGGTATTGCCGCTTCCCGTCATTTCCGCCTCGCGGGCGAATATGCCGCCGAGCAGGGCGCGTCCATAGAACAAATTGTCGATCGTTTGGGCGGCCTGATCCAGGGTGCGAATTGGTTGCTGCGGTGTAACAACCCCGGGCGGAAGCTGGCCGGGGAATGGCTGAGCGGCAGGCTGGCGCGGGAACGGCTGGCTTTGCGCCGGCATTTGCTGGGGAAACTGACCGGGCATCTGGCGCGGGCGTTGCACCGGAACCTGATAGGGCATGCGCGGCGGTGGCATACGCGTCTGCGCCATCTGGGCTGACGCCAGCTGGGTGGTCGCGGGCGGTAATTGATCATTGCCGGCAACAGATGCGCCGACCAATTGGTGGTATTGCGAAGGCGGTGATGCCTGCGGTACCGGTTGCCGCTGGGCAGTGTTCGCCGCCGCTTTGGCGGCAACTGCGTCGATAACTAGCCGGTAGCCGCGCTTGCCCTTGGGCGGAACCAGGAACGGGCGTTCGATCCGAACCGGGCGCTTCATGAACAGCGAAAGCCGGCCGCCGCCGCTTTCCGATGGCGTATAGAGGAATTCGCTTAACATGGCGCGGCTGTGCCGCGTGGTGAATTCGCCGGCCTTCCAGACCGCAGCGGGCATATTTATGATCACCGCCTTGCCGTCATCGGCAACCTCGAAGCCCATATCGGTGGGCCCGGATATATCGAGGACGATGCGCATTTTGTCCGGATGCACGCCGACGCGGATGGCGTTCACCGATGCGATACCGGTCTGCCCCGGCGGCAAGTTCGCGGCGATTTGGATCGGCGCGGGCGATTTCGCCCAGGCGCTGTGCGATACGCCCAACGCTGCCAGTCCGATCACTACAAAAAATTTGGCGGATTCAGTTGAAATCCGTGCCATAGCCCACTCCCATTCACTATCCCCAATTTGTTAGCGCCACTCTGATGCTGCAATCCTTAAGAATTGCATAACACCACAAGATATTGGGGCAGTTGGGCGCGAATAGGCCATCCCTCGTTAAATGGGCAGGCCCGGTGTAACCCTTTCCGCAAGGCGCTTGTTCCGAATCGCAAAAAAGCCTAGAGGTTTGTTTGTTGAAAACTACGGTATCGGGATCGGGGCAATCATGGCAAAAGCGGCGCAAATTCTCGTTGAAACTCTGGGATTACACGGCGTCGACCGGGTCTTTTGCGTGCCCGGCGAAAGCTACCTGGCAGTGATCGACGCCTTTTATGATGCGTCCGGCATCGATGTGGTGGTGGCCCGCCAGGAAGGCGGCGCCGGTTTCATGGCGGTCGCCGATGCCAAGATCACGGGCCGCGCCGGGGTTGCCTGCGTCAGCCGAGGGCCCGGCGCCACCAATGTCTCCATCGGCATCCATGTGGCCCAGCAGGACGCGGTGCCGCTGGTCTTGTTTGTCGGCCAGGTGGCGCGCGCTGATTTGGGCCGCGAAGCCTTCCAGCATGTGGACTACCGGCTGATGTATGGCGGCATGGCGAAATGGGTGGTCGAGGTGGAGGACGCCGATAAGCTGGCCGAAACCGTGCGCCGCGCCTTTCACATCGCTCGATCGGGCACGCCGGGCCCGGTGGTCGTCTCGTTGCCCGAAGACATGCTCACCGACGAAACCGAGACAGCCGCCCTGGCCCCCAGCCCCTTGCCGATGGCGCGCCCCCGCGCTGATGAGATATCGGAAATCTGCGAGCGCCTGGCAGCGGCGGAGCGGCCGCTGATCATCGCCGGCAACCAGATCGGCGGGGCCGAGGGGCGCGCCGCATTGGCGGCGGTGGCCGAGGCTTGGAACGTGCCGGTGGCGGTCTCGTTCCGCCATCAGGATTTGTTCGATAACCGGCATCCCAATTTCAGTTGCCACCTGGCCTTCGGCATGCCGGCTGTGTTCAAGGACACCCTTAACAAGGCAGATCTCATCGTTGCCATCGGCGCCCGGCTCGGCGACGTGACAAGCCAAGGATTTGAGATTCCGGCGGCGCCGAAACCGGCCCAGGACCTGATCCATATCTATCCCGATCCGCACCACCTTGGCCGCGTCTTCGAAACCGAATTGAGCGTTGCAGCCGACGCCACATCCACCTTGCGTGCGATGGCCGAAGTCAACGCGCCCGCGCCGCCCCCGGGCCGCGCCGATTGGATCGAAACGGCGCACGGGCTGGCGGCCCAATTTGCGGATTGGGAGCCCAAGTTCGCGGACGACGGCCTGGTGTTCGGGAACCTGCTGGCCCATCTGGGCGAGGTCGTCGACGACGATGCTTCCATCGCCCTGGATGCGGGCAATTTTTCCACCTGGGTGCACCGCCTGTTCCCGTTCAAGACTAGCCACCAATTCATCGGCGCCGTCGCCGGCGCCATGGGTATGGGGGTGCCGGGCGCGGTGGCAGCAGGGCTGCGCGCTGATGGCCGCCAGGTGATCTGCTTTGTCGGCGATGGCGGCTTTCAGATGACCGGTTTTGAGTTTTCCATCGCGGTCGAGCGCAATTTGCCGATCCGGGTGTTTGTCTCCAACAATGGCAGCCTCGGCACCATCCGGCTCTATCAGGAAAAGCTCTATCCGGACCGCACCATCGCAACCGATCTGCCGGGCCTGGATGTCACCAAGATTGCCGAAGCCTACGGCGCCAAGGGCTTGAAAATCGAAACCGACGACGACATGCCGGGTGTGGTTGCCGAGGCGCTGGCCCATGATGGGCCGGTGCTGATCGACGTGCGCACCAGCCTCGAATATATCGCCGCCTATACCACCATCTCGGATATCAGAGGCTAGCGCGGTCGCCTGGATTTTCAAATGCCGCGAGATGGCGGGCAGCGATATCTCGAACGGTCCCGCCTGGTTCGCCAACTGAAGTTTAGCCCAAAGTCAGGCGGGTCACTTCTGTCTGTCGGCGGGTATATAACAGAGACATTGTCAGCGCCCCCAAGTTGGCCCAAAAAGGGGGGCGACATTTTATGGATTTAAAACATGACAGCCAAAACCATCGCAATCATGAGCCCGGGCGACATGGGCCACAAAGTCGGCGCCTACGCCCACGGCCTCGGCCATAAGGTAGTGACTGCGCTGGCTGGGCGCTCGGACGTGACGCGTATGCGGGCGGAGCGCGCCGGGTTCGAGGATCTGGGCGATCTGGCCGCCGCCTTCGCCGCCGCTGATCTGGTGCTGTCCATCATGCCGCCGGAGCGGGCCGAGGGCTTTGCCCGCGATGCCGTCGCTGCCATGGGCGGCATGGATACGCCGCCGCTGTTTGTGGACTGCAACGCCATATCGCCGGTGACCACGTTGGCCATTGCCGCCCTGTTCGAAGACGCTGGTTTGGCGTTCGCCAATGCCTCCATCATCGGCAGCCCACCGGGCGGCGCCCAGCCGACCAAGCTTTACGCCAGCGGCGCTTTGGCTGTTGAGCTGGATATTCTGGATGGTGACGGTATTTCGGTGCGCCAGATGGGCCCCGATATCGTTCGCGCTTCGGCCATAAAAATGTGTTACGCCGGGCTGACCAAGGGCGTCATGACTTTGCAGACTTCGGTCCTTCTAGCCGGGGAAATGCTAGGCATCTATGACGAGCTGGCCGCCGAGTTTGCCGATAGCCAGAAGATCCATTGGGAAGCCTTGGGCCGGCGCGGCCCGTTTTTGTCGGCCAATGCAGGGCGCTGGGCCGGAGAAATGGATGAGATTGCCGAAACCCTCGGCGCGGTTGGACTGTCCGATAATTTGCACAAGGGCGCGGCGGAGGTCTTCCGTTTCCTGGATGCGACGCCCCTCGGCCGGGAAACGCCCGAAACCTTGGACCGGGAGCGTACCCTGGAAGCGACCATGAAAATTTACCGGGCCGCGCTGGAGCGACAAGGCAAAGACAAGGCCGCTGAATAGCAATAACGAAAGGTCTCGTAAGCCCAAGATTAATTTCCTATAACGCATCCTTGGTATCTTCCTTGGAACTGATCTGACGAAAGCTAGAAAAAATGGATTTGACCGGCGAATACAGGATCAATGCGCCCCGGGAAACCGTGTGGGATGCGCTCAACGATCCCGAAATTTTGAAGCAGTGCATCGATGGCTGCGAGGAACTGAACAAGGATTCCGATACCGAGTTTTCGGCTCGGGTTACCGCCAAGGTTGGCCCAGTGCGCGCCAAGTTCGCCGGCAAGGTGACCTTGTCCAATATCGATGCGCCGAACGGCTACACCATTTCCGGCGAAGGCCAGGGCGGCGTTGCCGGCTTTGCCAAGGGCGGCGCCGATGTGAAGTTGACCGAAGATGGCGCCGTCACGGTCTTGAATTATGCCGCCACGGCCCAGGTCGGCGGCAAGCTGGCATCCGTCGGCTCGCGTCTTGTCGAAGGTGTTGCCAAGAAAACCGCCGATGATTTTTTCGGCAAGTTCAGCGCTCTGGTCGGTGAAGAGGGCGTGGAAGAAGTCGCTGGCGAAACCGCTGCGCCCGCCGCACAAGCTGCTCCGGCTGCAAGCGGCGGCTATTCGCCCTGGGTGTGGGGCGTTGGCATTTTGCTGGTGATCGGCATCTTGTGGGGCGTCTTCGCAAACTAAAGCCGAATCAGCCCAGGTTTGGGCTTTTCGGATCGTTCCATATTTGTCCACAAATCACTGAATTATCACGTAAAGTTCATGCCCCGTGACCGGGTGCTGTCGGATTTTGCTTGATTTTTGACCGTTTATTCCATAATATACTATCGTTATCCGGCGGGGTTGCCGAATTCGGGGCCCGGAAGCCGGTTCACCAGTCCATGTGGATGGTGCGACATAAATGGCATATTGCTTCGATTGGAGGATGTGGCCGATGAATACGAAATTCGACATAAGTCCCGTTTAGGCGCTGAAAAAAATCATGCCGGCTTGAAGCTGGCATTTTCGCGGTTTCGCATCCCGAATGGGGATGACGTTTAAGAGACCGAGCAACAAAACCAATTGCCCACGGGAGTACAGATTATGGCAGTAATGAGCTATCCAGTGTTGTCGAGCGAGCACGGCCTGCAACGCTATCTCAGAGAAATCAGAGCTTTCCCCATCCTCAGCGCCGAGGAAGAGTTTATGCTCGCCAAGCGCTATCTGGATTACGGCGAGACCGAAGCCGCCCACAAGCTGGTGACCAGCCATCTGCGCCTGGTCGCCAAGGTCGCGATGAAGTTCCGGGGCTACGGCCTGCCGGTCGCCGATCTGATCTCGGAAGGCAATATCGGTCTCATGAAAGCGGTCAAGAAGTTCGAGCCCGATAAAGGCTTCCGCCTCTCCACCTATGCGGTGTGGTGGATCAAGGCGGCGGTCACTGAATATGTCTTGCGCTCCTGGTCAATGGTCAAATTGGGCACCATGGCGGCCCAGAAGAAGCTGTTTTTTTCCTTGCGCAGGGCGAAGCGGAACTTGGGCATCATCGATACCAGCGATCTCACTCAGGATCAGGCGGACGAATTGTCGGACCGGTACGGGCTTTCGGCGGACACCATTACAGCCATGAACCAGCGCTTGACGGTGCGCGATCTGTCGCTCAATGCACCGCTGACCACCGATGAAGGAAGCATGGAGTTCATGGATGCGCTGGTCGATGAGGGCCCCTCGCCGGAAGCGCTGGCCGAGGATGGTCAGGAAGCCGACGTGCGTACCGCCTTGGTGCGGGATGCCATGGCCGGCCTTACGAAGCGTGACCGAGAGATTTTCATCGAGCGTCGCCTGAAGGAAGACCCGCTCACCCTGGAACAGCTCGGCAATCGATTTGGCCTCAGCCGCGAAAGAATTCGCCAGATCGAGAACAAGGCCTACGCCATGGTCGAAAAAGCGGTTCGCGGTGCGGTCGCCGAAAAAGCCTGAAGCCATCGCCTCGGGGTGCCGGCACGCCAGCGCCGCAATTGTTCGGCCCGCCCCTTGACGTTCAATAAATGACGGCATAAATCATTGGCGCTCCCCATTGTGGGGGCGCCAAAATTTTGGGAGATGCAGCCGGCTCAGGTTTACCGGGCCGGGTTGCAACCGAGGAGAAGCAATATGGGATTTACCCCCCTGCATAACAACGTCGCGGTCGAGCGGCTCGACAAGGCAGAGAAAACCGCCGGCGGCATTATTATACCCGATACGGCCCAGGAACGGCCCACCGAAGGCCGCGTAGTTGCCGCCGGTCCCGGCGCCCGCAGCAAGGGCGGCAAAACCCAAAAAATGGATGTCAAAGTTGGCGACCGGGTTGTGTTCAGTGCCTACGCCGGCACCGAAACCACCATCGACGGTGACGAACTTGTGATCATGACGGAAAGCGACATTATGGGAATTATCGAATAAACGCTTGATATTCTGGGATAATTTTCTAAATTCAGCTTCGTAGACCTGGGACTTATTCAAAACAGTACCTGTGAACATCGGAAAAATGGCCCGGTGCGTGGCATCTTGTGATTGCACCACGGCCTAGCCGGCATATGGCGATTTCCGGTTTCACGAGAAATTGTCTACCAATTGGCGCCGATTTGAATAAATTGTCGGCGCAAACGCGATGAGGCAGTAATGGCAAGCAACGAAGAGATGATTATAATCGAAGGGCTGACGAAACAGTTTGGCGCGCTTACTGCCGTCAATAATGTTACGTTCAACGTTTCCAAGGGCGAGGTTCTCGGATTTCTGGGTCCCAACGGCGCCGGCAAATCGACCACCATGAAAATGCTGACCGGCTATTTGCCGATCACTTCGGGGCGGGCTTCGATCTGCGGCTTCGATGTGGAAGACCAGCAATTGGACGCCCGCAAACGGGTCGGCTACCTGCCCGAAGGCGCGCCCCTTTACGGCGACATGACGGCGAACGCGTTTCTGGGCTTCATCGCCGAGGTGCGCGGCTTCTCAGGATCTGAAAAATCCGATCGGGTGGCGCTGGCCAGGGACCGGCTTGGTCTAGCGACGGTTTTTAATAAGCCGATCGAGACCTTGTCCAAGGGCTACAAGCGACGCGTCGGGTTGGCCCAGGCCATTCTGCACGACCCGGAAGTTCTGATCCTGGACGAGCCCACCGACGGCCTCGATCCCAATCAAAAGCATCAAGTGCGGGAATTGATCGCTGAAATGTCGGCGGACAAGGCGATCGTCATCTCCACCCATATTCTGGAAGAAGTGTCGGCGGTCTGCAGCCGCGCCGTGATCATTGCCGAGGGCAAGATCGTGTTTGATGGCTCGCCCGATGAACTGGCCGGGCGCTCGCCGACCCACAATGCGGTCACAGTGCGCGTCGCCGGCGGCGCCGATGCGATGAAAGCACAATTTGAGGGCCTCGATGCGGTCCAGACAATCGAAGCGGCGGATGACGGCGAGCGGTTGATCATCATCCCCAAGGACGGCACCGCGATCATCGAAAATGTCAGCGCCCTGGTGCGCGCCAAGGGGCTTGAGGTCGAGGAAATTTACGTCGACCGCGGCCAGTTGGACGATGTTTTCCGCCATTTGACTTTGAACACTTGAAACCCAAGGAAATATAAGAGATGCGCTATAGCTGGGTAATCATAAAACGCGAGCTGGCGGCCTATTTCGCAACACCGCTGGCCTATGTGTTCATTGTCATATTCTTGGCCATGTCGGGCGCCCTGACATTTTTCATGGGCGCCTTTTTCGAGCGTGGCCAGGCTGACATGACATCGTTCTTCACCTTTCATCCGTGGCTGTATCTGTTTCTGATACCAGCCGTTTCCATGCGTCTGTGGGCTGAAGAACGCAAGACCGGCACAGTCGAATTGCTGCTCACCCTGCCGACCCCCACCTGGACCATTGTGTTAGGCAAGTTCATCGCGGCCTGGGCCTTTATCAGCATCGCCGTCGCCATGACTTTTCCGTTGTGGATCACCGTCAATTTCCTCGGCGAGCCCGATAACGGCGTCATCGTTGCCAGCTATATCGGTACGCTGATCATGGCCGGCGCATACCTCGCCATCGGCTCTTGCTTGTCGGCGGTCACCAAGAACCAGGTCATCGCCTTCATCATTTCGTCGGTGGTCTGCTTCCTGTTCCTGATGAGCGGTCTGGAGCTGGTGCAATCCTTCTTCCAGGGCTGGGCGCCCGAATTTGTGCTCGACGCGCTGCGCTCGCTTTCGTTCCTGACCCACTTCAACACCATCATCCGCGGCGTCATTGATCTTCGCGACGTCATTTACTTTGCCTCGATGATCGGCGTGTTCCTGTATGCGAACGCCGCCATCGTCGATTTAACCAGAGGTTCGTGAGGCGCCATGCAGTTCCTTAAATCCTTGGATCGCAAGACGCTGACCGTTACCAGCCTTGTGATCGCGGCATTGTTTTTGTTCTTCTTGAACGTGCTTTCCAACGCAGAGATACGTTCGGCGCAACTCGATCTGACCGAATCGAAGCTGTTCACCCTCTCGGAGGGTACAGAGAACATTCTAAAATCGATCAAGGAGCCGTTGACGTTCCGTTTCTATTTCTCGCGCAAGTTCGGTGAAATTTCACCGGCCCACGGCAACTATGCCAAGCGGGTGCGCGAATTGCTGGAAACCTTCAAATCGGCGGCCGGCGGCAAGATTAATCTGAAGATCATCAATCCCGAGGCGTTCTCCGTAGAAGAAGACGAAGCGGTCAAATTGGGCATTCAAGGCGTTCCGTTGGATCAAAGCGGCGAAAATGGATATTTTGGCCTGGCCGCAACCAATTCGACGGACGACCGCAAGTCCGTGGCCTTTTTCAATCCCCAGCGCGAGCAGTTTCTGGAATACGACATCACCCGCATGGTTTTCGAATTGGCGTCGCCGAAAAAGAAGAAGATCGGGCTGATGACCTCGCTTCTGATCGAAGCCGATCCGATGACCCAATATCAGCCATGGCCGATCATGCGCCAGATCACCCAATTCTTCGAAGTCAAAAGCCTGGACCCGGACGTCAAGCAGATCGATGACGATATTGCGGTTCTGCTGCTGATCCATCCTAAGATCATTTCAAAGGCGACCATGTACGCCATTGATCAATTCATTCTGCGCGGTGGCCGCGCCATGATTTTGGTCGATCCCCATAATGAAACCGCGCGCATGTCGCCGCGTCTGCCGCCGGGCGCCGGCTCCTCGGACTTGAAAGAGTTGTTCAAAGCTTGGGGCATCGAATTCGATACCGAGAAATTCATCGGCGACCGGGCCTCGGCGGTGCGCGTCTCGGCGCAGGTGCGGGGCCGCGACGTGATTGCCGATTATCTGGCATGGAACGTGTTTGATCGGCGCAACTTGAACAACGACGATGTGCTGACGGCGCAGTTGACGTCGGTTTCGGTGGCCTCGGCCGGCGCGCTCTCGCTGAAAGAAGGCTCGCCTCTGAAAATGACGACCCTCTTGAGAACCAGTCCGCTCAGCCAGTCCATTGATGCCGACCTCGTGCGTGAAGAGCCGAACCCGGCGGAAATTCTGAAGCAATATAAGCCTGATAACAAAATCTATACCTTGGCTGCGCGTTTCTCCGGCAAAGTGAAAAGCGCCTTTCCAGACGGCCCGCCGCCGCCGGAAAAGAAAAAGGGCGCCAAGGATGACGATGAAAAGCCGGTCAAGTTGAAGCCGCATGAGGCCGCGTCCAAAGAGCCCATCAATCTGGTGGTGATCGGCGATACCGATCTGATCTCGGCCCGCTTCTGGATCCGCGAGCAGGATTTCTTCGGCCAGAAAATGTCGGTGCCGCTGTCCAACAATGCTGATCTTTTGATCAATGCCCTGGATAATCTGAGTGGTAGCCAGGATCTGATCCAGCTTCGTTCGCGCGGTTTCTCGGTGCGCCCGTTCTATAAGATCAATGATCTTCGCAACGCGGCGGAAGAAAAATTCCGCGATACCGAGCGCCAGCTTTCCGAAAAGCTCACCGCGCTGCAAAAGAAAATGAAAGAGCTGAACGTCGAAAACAAAGGCGGTAAGGTTATCTTGACCCAGGCCCAGCGGGATAATTTCCGCCAATCCCGGGTCGAAATGCTGGGCGTGCGCAAGCAGTTGCGCGACGTGCAGCTAGCTTTACGCAAAGATATCGAAAGCCTCGATACGCTCTTGAAGATCGTCAATATCTGGGCGGTTCCGCTGATCGTCGCGGTGCTGGCGATCATCATGGCGCTCTATCGCCGGCGCCGTTACAACCAGCAGGTAACCCAGGGCTAAGCCGGCACTGAATTTACGGAGAAACGCTCCCATGACACCCAAATCATTTCTTGGCTTTGCCGCCGTGACCGCCGTGATCACCGTCGCGGCCGGCTTTTCCATTGCCGAGCGTTATTCTACGGACGTCTTCGTGCTCTCCGACAAGCCGATGTTTTCCGATTTGACCGTCAAGGTGAATGACATCACCGAAATCTCGGTCCAGGACAACGAAAAGACAGTGCGCATCCAGCGCAAGGGTGATGATTGGGTGCTGCCGGAACGCTCCGACTTTCCCGCCTCGAACGAGACCGTGCGCAAGTTCCTGGTCAAGCTGGCCGAGTTGCGCGTGCGCGAGAAAAAGACAGCCGATCCGAAGTTGCACGCCCGCCTCCAGGTCCAGGATTTGAAGGGCAAGAAAGATTTGTCCAAGCGCCTGGTGGTCAAGGACAAGGATGGCAATCTGCTGGTCGATACCCTGATCGGACGCCAGAATTTTGACATCGCTGGCACCGTCGATGCCGGGCGCTATGTGCGTAAGATGGGCGATCCCCAATCCTGGCTGACCGCCGGCACGTTCGATATGCCGGACGCAATCAACAAATGGGTGAAACCCGAATTCATGAACGTCAACGCTAAGCGCATTGAAACGGTCACTGTCCGTCATCCGGACGGCACGCATCTGACGGTGGAGCGTATCGATACCAAAGGCACCAAGTTCAAGGCCCTAGATGTGCCGGCGGGGCGCAAGTTGGAGTACCAAATCGACATTGATAATATGAGCGATGGCGTCGACCGTATCGAGCTGGAAGATATGCGCAAACCCGGCAAGATTAATTTCCCGGTCGGCAAGACCATCAAGACCACGCTCCGCACCTATGACGGATTGGTTGTCGAAGCCGAGCTGTTTGCCACGGACAAGGATGAAGAGTTCTGGGCCCGCTTCAAGGCGCATGCCGCCGATGATGCCAAGGACAAGAAAAAGATCGAGGAAGAAGCCGCCAAGATCAACAAGACCGCGACCCAGTGGGACTACATGATTCCGGCCTTCAAATACCGCTACATGACGCGCAAGATGAACGACGTGTTGGACCAGCCCAAGAAAGCGGCCAAATAGTCCGTTCTTCCGTTTACCGCCAAAGATTCTCTGAGGCCAGTTTCGCGCCTTCGGCCAGGGACGCCAGCTTTGCCCATTGAACGTCCGCGTGGCAGCGCACGATGTTGTAGCTTTGCGCAAACCCGCAGTCCGAACCCGCAATAACATTTTCCTTGCCGACGACGCTGGCGTAGTTGGCGATGCGCATGGCGATAAGTTCCGGATGCTCAACCACGTTGGTGGAGTGGGTGATGACGCCGGGGATCAAAATCTTGCCGTCCGGGAACTTGACGTCTTTCCACAGGGTCCATTCATGTTCGTGGCGCGGGTTGGCGCCTTCCAGCGCGTAGGCTCCGGCGTTTACCTTTAAGATAAAATCGGCCAGCTTCGATAACGGGATGTCGGTCGTATGCGGCGCGTTCCAGCTGCCCCAGCAAACATGGTAGCGAACCTTCTCCGGCGGAATTCCTTCCAAAGCATAGTTCAGAAGATCGATGCATTTTTCACAATGTTTGCGCACATCGGGCTCACTCATCTCGCCGGTGAGGCGGTCATATTCGTGGGCCAAAAAAGCGTCATCCACCTGCAGCAGAAATCCGGCATCGACTATCGCCTTGTATTCTTCTCGAAGGGCGTCGGCCAAAGCCACATGAACTTCATCCTCGTTCGGATAATAACTGTTGAACCAAAGCCCCCGGGCGCTCATCGGCGCCGCCACGGGAAGAAAGGCTTCGGCCACTTGCACATTTTTCAGGGCATCGCCGAAGTTTGCGATATCCTGGTTGATATCCACCTGGCCTTGATAGCTGAGCGGTCCGGTGCAATCCCAAACCATGGATTTGCCGCCGGCTTTTTGGCCCGTCTCCGCCGGCGCTCTGCCAATTGGCGTCTTTGTCTGATCGGGCGGCAGCCAGTCCAGATACATGATCGGCAAATAGGCTTCATAGAAATCCGGATAAAGTTCGGATTCCGGCGTCAGATCAAATGGCGTTTTGAGTTTTTCACCCGGCCTGATTTCGCGGACTTCAAGCCCGCTCAGACGTTCCGACAGATACCGGAACCAGCCGGCTTTGCCGAATTCGCCGTCGCTGATGACATCAATTCCGGCTTCCGCCTGGCGCCGGACAACGTCTTTAACTTCGGTGCGCAGTACGTCCTGATACTGGCCATGGTCATAGTCGGCGCCGGTCTCCTTGGCGTCCATGACATCACGAATTTCCGGCGGTCGCACGAGGCTGCCCACGTGGGTGGTGAGAATTCGGTCGGCGCTGCGTTTCATAGGTCTCTACCTTTCGAAGAAATCCCCCCCATGATCGGTGTTACACTATCCGCCAAGTACATAACATGCCATGCACTTGTTTATGTCGGCGGCGCGCATCAATTGGTGGGCACTTTCTTTGACGGCACGGATATGGATGGAAACGACGGTTACATCCTTCCGGCCAAAAAATAGGCACTATAGTTCATTTAGGGCCTAATTTCTGCAAGGCGCATATTTAGTGATTCTTGAGATAATAAATCTTGGAATGGCTGCAATCCAGCCGCATTCGGAAATAACCATAATTCTATTAATGTTTCTGTTGAATCCCAATTCTTGATCCCCATATATGTTCCAGCGAGGAAGTTGGAGCCAATCAAGCGGCTTATGGTTGAATTAAAAAAATTAGATATCTGCCAAGTCGATTGTTAGGTATAACCGAGGAGAAGAGATATGAATCTTAAAGTCAGAGGCAAGTTAATATTGGGTTTTTTCGTAGTCGCGCTTGTTTTGGCGGCGGCGGTAGGCTCGACCATTTGGAAAGTCAATGACATCGCGGGTATTTCGGATCGCATCGTCGATCTAAGAACACCAACATCTGCGGCAAGCCAGCGGATGCTAAATAATATTGGGGCTGACCCAGATAACATGATTTTGGGGTTATCATGGGACCTATGCGCAAGAGCCGCCTTAGCCACTATAAAC